>Ga0351880_1007_pt2 | contig 44654 bp, 38 predicted proteins | sample BONcelFGM3001E13_FD_206766 | JGI IMG/M metagenome (GOLD analysis project Ga0351880, IMG submission 206766) | Enriched cells from coal bed in the Powder River Basin, Montana, United States - BONCAT cells FGM rep3 HSBNCT.FGM.300.1.E13 ...
CCCCAGCCCCGCCTCCGGCGCCCGCCCCTCAGGCGGCCTGGGGCGGACGGTGGCCGTGGACCTCCGAGCGGCTGATCCGGCCGGGGGAGTTGGGGTCCCTGTCCTTGGGGGAATTGGAGCTCATGCGCAATGAAATCTACGCCCGCCACGGCTGGATTTTCAGACGCCCTGACCTGCGGAATTATTTTGAAGGCCAGCCCTGGTACCGGCCCAAAAGTGATAATGCCTTCTATTCCAACCGCCAGGTGGAAGCGGAGTTGAGTCCTATCGAGAGGAGAAATCTCCAGATCATCATCTCCAGGGAAAATGCCTTGAAGAGATAGTTAATTTCAGTTATTAACCGTGGCATTAAAGAAATTCCGCGGCCGTAGTGGCGGTTCGCGAACCGCCACTACAACTAGTGCCTCTGGGAGAATTATGTTCAAAAAGCTACTGCTCCTCCTGATCACGCTGTGCTGCCTGGCCTCGATGCCAGGGGTGGGAATCCCGGAGGAATTCCGCCTGCCGCCCGGCAAAACCTCCTTGGCGCCGGAAGTTCTGGCCAAGCTGGGGGTGCAGTTTCCCGGGCAACCGTCGCTGCCCGCCGACCTGGCGGCCTTAGCCGCCGGGTATCCGGGGTTCTGCCTGGGAGTGGAGGTGCGAGATGATCGCAAAGTTTACCTGATCTTGAAGAATGGGCAAAAACTCCTTTACGATGACGGCCTGGTCAAGAGCTTCGAAGACAAGCTTCAGCGCCCCGACTTGAAAGACATGCTGGCCCAGCTTTACCGGCCGGGCCGGGGTCCGGAGCCCTTCCGTCCGGATTATGATCCCGGCCGGTTTCGGGTCGATGCCCTGTTTTCGGCGGTTTACGGGGCTTCCGCCTCTGAGGTCGGGGGCCATCTGGTTTCGGTCCCCTTTGGCGGCGCCAGGGTCAGGTTCAATGCCCAGAACGGGGCGGCCAGGGCGCTGGAAAGCGCCGGCCGGGAACTTGCCGCCCTGCTGGCCCAGCGCCCGCAGCTACGCCAGTACGTTTTTCCCCTGGGAGGCACCTTTGCCTGGCGGCCCATCGCCGGCACCAACCGTCCGAGCCCCCATTCCTGGGGGATCGCCATCGACCTCAACCCCCGGCATGGCGCCTATTGGCGGGACCGGAAAAAGACCGGCCCGGAGGTGGAGGCCATGCGCACCAGCTATCCCCAGGAAATTGTCGAAATATTTGAAAAACACGGGTTTATCTGGGGCGGCAAGTGGTCGCATTTCGATCTGATGCATTTTGAATACCGTCCGGAAATGTTGAAAAAATGGGAATTGTCCCGGAAGGCCGGGTCAGGTGGGTGATGGAGATTCCGCCCATTGAAGGCTACGGGTTATCTTTTAACGGGTGGTGCTGATATTGCCTTGGAAGGTTATTGCGAATTTGGTGGCACAGGCGTCTCGCCTGTGCATGATAAAGGTGCGCGGCGCACACCCCGCAGGGCCTTGGTGGCACCGGTATCTTACCGGTGCGGGCGCACAGGTTAAAAACCTGTGCCACCAAAGTTATAGGGCGGCCTGTGGCCGCCGCCATTCGGCTGAATCCTATAGCTACGAAATAGGCGGGCGAGACGCCCGCCCCACGTTCTTTTCATAAGTTTGGGGCCGCCCCTAGGCTCACGAATGACTGGACCCCTTTATGGATAGTTCCCCGTCGCTTTTTGCCCCCCCGGCGCCGCTGGCGGCCCGGATGCGGGCCCGGACGTTGGCCGAGTTTGTGGGCCAGGCGCATCTGGTAGGCCCCGGCCGCCTGTTGTGGCGGTCCCTCAAGGCCGGCCGGCTGTTTTCCTCCATGATCTTCTGGGGTCCTCCGGGGAGCGGCAAAACCACCCTGGCCCGGGTCATGGCGGGGGTTTTGCACTGCCAGTTTGTCAGCTTGAGCGCCGTGATGTCCGGGGTGGCCGACCTGCGGCGCGTGGTGGAGGAGGCCCGGCGCCACCAGCGCCAGGGAACCCGGACCGTGGTCTTGATCGACGAGATTCACCGGTTCAACAAGGCCCAGCAGGACGCCCTGCTGCCCCACGTGGAGGAGGGATTGATCACCCTGGTGGGGGCCACCACCGAAAACCCCTATTTCGAGATCATCGGGCCGCTCTTATCCCGGGCCAAAATCTTCATCTTCGAGCCTCTGACCGCGGAGGACATCGGCATCATCCTGGCCCGGGCCTTGAGCGACCGGGAACGGGGTTTGGGGTCCATCAAATCCGAGGTCTCGCAGGAGGCCATGGACTACCTGGCGGCCATGGCCGGAGGGGACGCCCGCCGGGCCCTGAACGCCCTGGAGCTGGCGGTGATGAGCACCGATCCCGATGAGGCTGGCGTCATCCGGGTGGACCTGGACGCGGCCAGGGAGTGTATGCCCCGGCGGGACCTGATGTACGACCGGGCGGGGGAGGCCCACTACGACACCTTGAGCGCCTTTATCAAGAGTGTCAGGGGCTCAGACGCCGACGCGGCCCTCTACTGGCTGGCCCGGATGGTGACGGCCGGAGAGGACCCCCGCCTCATCATGCGCCGGCTGCTCATCCTGGCGTCGGAAGATATCGGCCTGGCGGACCCCCAGGCCCTGGTGCAGGTCGCGGCGGCTTCCCAGGCCCTGGACTGGGTGGGCCTGCCGGAGGGGCGGTATCATCTGGCCCAGGCCACCCTGTATCTGGCCCTGGCCCCCAAGAGCAACTCCACCCAGGCCTACTTCCGGGCCCAGGCGGCCCTGGAAGACCAAGGCGCCACCCGGGTGCCGGCGCCCTTACAAGACGCCCACCGGGATAAGAAGGGCCTGGGGCACGGCCAGGGGTATCTCTACCCCCACGATTTTCCCGGCCACTGGGTGGACCAGGCGTATCTGCCGGCGGAATTAGACGGGGCGAGTTTCTATGAACCGGGAACCGAGGGGGAGGAGCCGGAGTTGGCAGCCCGCTGGCGGAGGTTGAAAAATAATCTGAAAAAATCGGGTTCCCCGGGGAGCCAGTCGGGCGAGGAGCAATAAGTGGGGCGGGCCTCCGTGCAGTGGGGCGGGCGTCCCCGCCCGCCAACCGGTATGGCGGCCAGTGCCGTCCGCCCCGCTAATACAGCTTGGGTCCGTGGGGAGATGCTCATTGGTATCAAAAGGTCTGCTATTCATCGCGACCAGCTGATAACTTTTTTAAGAAAAAACCGGCCGGTAATTGGACATTGCCACCAGGAATGATTATAATAAGTTTGTATATTTTTAGGGGGAGCACCACTCTGAGGCAGGGGGTGCATTGCCATGTCGCGAATCTTGTTTGCTGACGGCGAACCCCACATCCGGCAGTTGTGCCTGGAGGAATTGCAGGATGAGGGCTACGAGGTTAAAGTAACCGGGAAAGCCGCGGAAGTGGTGCGCCTGGTGGATTCCTTTCAGCCCGATATGGTCATCATGGAGGTGATCCTGCCGGATATGTCCGGGTTGGAAACCGGACGGATGATCAAAGGAACCAACCGCAAGACCCGGGTGCTGCTTTATTCCCACATTTCCCCTCCCGGCGACCTTTCTTGTTGGGGCGCCGACGATTTTGTGGTAAAATCTCCGAATCTCGATGGCCTCAAGGCCGCAGTGCGGCGCTTACTGCCCGTATAGACCGCGGCGCCTCCGGAGCTAAGCGTGGCAATCATGGAAATCAGCGTGGTCCCGCTGGGACTGGGTGATGCCAGTGTGGGCGAGTTTGTCGCCGGGGTCATCAGGTATCTCCAGCAAGAGGGGATTCCCTATGAACTCACGGACATGGGCACCCTGATTCACGGCCACGCCGCCAGGTTGCTCAAGGTGGCCCAAGCCCTGCACGAACTCCCCTTTGACCAGGGGGTCAACCGGGTAGTTACCCACATTACCATCGACGATCGCCGGGACAAAGAGGTTCATTTAGGCGACAAAGTAAAATCGGTAAAGGTGCGACTTACATAAAAAGCTATGGCAAACCAGAAAAAGGATTATTACCAGGTCCTGGGAGTGCCCCGGGACGCCGGTGTGGACGAGGTCAAGAAGAAGTACCGCCAGATAGCCCTCAAATATCATCCGGACCGCAATCCCGGCAATAAAGACGCCGAAGAGAAGTTCAAAGAGGCCGCCGAGGCTTACGAGGTCCTCCATGACCCGGAAAAGCGGCGTCTCTATGACACTTATGGCCATGAGGGCCTGTCTTCCACCGGGTTTACCGGGTTTTCGGATTTCTCCGATATTTTCCGCTCCTTCAGCGACATCTTCGGAGACGTCTTCGGCTTCGGCGGCGGCTTCGGCGGGGGTGGCGGGCCCCGGGCTCAGGCGGGCAACGATCTCCGGTACGATCTGACCCTGGATTTTTTGGACGCGGCCCTGGGAACCGAGGTGACCGTGGAGGTGCCCCGGGTGGTGAGCTGCCGCACCTGCGGCGGCAGCGGCGCCAAGCCCGGGACCAAGCGGACCCCTTGCCCCCAGTGTAATGGCCGGGGAGTGGTGTCCCGCAGTCACGGTATCTTCCAGATAACCACCACCTGTCCCCGCTGTCAGGGTATGAAGGAGTTTGTGGCTGAGGTCTGCCCCGACTGTAACGGGGAAGGCCGGATCCGGGAAAAGAAGAAGCTCAAGGTGAAAATTCCCCCCGGCATGGACAGCGGCACTCACCTGGTCATGCCCGGCGAAGGCAACGGCGGCATGCACGGCGGCCCTCCCGGGGATTTATACATCGTCATGAACGTGCGGCCCCACGATTTTTTCCAGCGCGAGGGCTACGACCTCCATCTGCAAGTGCCCATTTCCTTTGTCCAGGCAGCCCTGGGGACCCGCTTCACCATCCCCACCCTGAAGGCCACCCACGAACTGGTGATCCCGCCGGGCACCCAGCCCGGAGAGGTGATCCGTTTAAAGGGTGAAGGGGTGCCTTACCCCAAGGGCCAGCGCCGGGGCGACCTGCTGGTCACGGTACGGGTCGTCATTCCCCGGGGCCTCAATGCCCGGCAGCAGCATCTGCTGAACGAACTGGCCAAGGAAGAGCCCGAGCCCCACACCCAGCCCGCCGGCTCCCCCGAGCACGAGGAAGGGTTGCTGAAGAAGCTCTGGAATACCATCACCGACTCCATTGCCGACCACAAGCAGGAGCACCGGAAAGATTGAGTCTGCCGGGCGCCGCCGAGCCGCGGCGCCCTTTTGCCTTACCCTGCCGACCACAAGCCACCCTCTCCGCTGCTGCGGTCATACAGTAATTTATCTTCCGTAGGGGCAGACCCATGTGTCCGCCCTGGGTCGATGGTTCGCCCAAGGGTGCGCCCCTACGTTTCGTCTGTATATTTTTGACCACAACCCGGCGGCTAATCGGCCTGGGGTTTGGAGCGCTTGAGCCACTCCGGGGTGACCGCCTCGGGGATGGCGTCCCCACTGGGGATGTAGGGTTTCAGGTCCAGGATGGGGGAGCCGTCCTGGGCGTCCAGGTCCGCTACTTCCACGACGTTCCCCTCGACCTTGATGATCCGGCAGGCGGTGAAGCCGATGAGGTTGGGGCGCACCGGGGCCCGGCAGGCGAAGACGCCGGTCAGAGGATTGGCCGCATCGCGCCGGGGGTGGACCTGCAGGGTCCGGCGATCCTCCGGGTTGTCGTTGCCGTGGAACCAGTAGAACACCCAGAGGTGGGAAAAATCCTGGAGGCCCTTGAGGGCCGGGGCATATTCCGGCAACACCTCCAGCCAGGCGCGCTGGCCCTGCTTTTTCACCACGCCGACGGGATTGAGACAGACGGTTTTGATGGCAGCTCTCCTCAGGTTTCGCGGTGATTGGCCTGGGTTCTCCGCCTGGATCGGCCCCGGCAAGAATAAAACCCCGATTAGGCCTCCAATCAACCACCCGCGCATGATCGCTCACGCCACCTGTCGATAAGATTATTTTTCTCGTTTCCAAGCTCCTGCTTGGGAACGCAAGTGGGGTCTAAGCTCTGCTTAGGCAGCCTGCTGTGGTGGTTAATTAAATCAATTTATATCTTTGCCGGTGTCGCAAAGCAGGAGCTTTGCTTCCAAGTAGGTTCCCAAGCAAGAGCTTGGGAACCAGTTAATAGTTGAAGGTCGCGTTCCCAAGTGCAACCTGGGAACAAGCCGGGAAATAATTGCCCACTCGTTAGACATGAAAAGATTCGTAGCGGGCATTGCCCGCCGTTCCCGGTCATCAATTGGTGCGTGAGACGCACCCTACGGAAAAACTTTTCAGCCCATAGCCCGTAGCGGGAAAGCGCCGCGCATCCCGCCTTTAGCCTCCACCAATCATCTCTTTCAACACCGCCGCCACCAGCCTCAGGTCCACCCCATCCTGGATCACGGTCTCCCCCAGGCGGGGGAGCAGGACGAAAGGCACGCCGGACTCCTGGCGCTTCTTGTCCAGGCTGAGCGCTGTCATCACGGCTTCCGGGTCGAGTTCCGGCAGGGGGCGGCAGAGGTCAAAGTCGCGGATGAGCCGGCGGCCCCACTCGGCCTCGGCGGGGTCCAGGCCCGCCAGGCGCTCCGACAGGGTCAGGGCGGCCACCATACCCCAGGCCACCGCCCGGCCGTGGGGCAGGCGGAAGCGGGAAGCCTGCTCCAGGCCGTGGCCCAGGGTATGGCCGAAGTTAAGGATGCGCCTTAAGTCCCCTTCGCGTTCGTCCCGGGACACCACCTGGGCCTTGATGGCCGCGGCCCGGTAGATGGTTTCAGTCAATGCAGCTTCATCTTTAAAGAGCCTGGTTTTGACCGCCGCCAGTTGCGTCAGCAGGTCCCGATCGCGGATAAACCCGGCCTTGAGCATTTCGGCCAGGCCGTTGAGCCGCTCGGCCCGGGGCAGGGTGCGCAGAAATTCGGGGTCGATGACCACGATCCGGGGCTGGTGAAAGGTGCCCAGGAGGTTCTTCCCTTCGGCCAGGTCGATGGCGGTCTTGCCCCCGATGGCGGCATCCACCATGGCCAGCAGGGTGGTGGGCACCTGGATGAAGGGTAGCCCCCGCATGAAGATGGAGGATAGAAACCCAGCCAGGTCCCCCACCACGCCGCCGCCCAGGGCGATGACCGGGGTGCGCCGGTGGGCCCCCCGGGTCAGGAGTTCCCGGGCCAGGCGCTGGACCACGGACCAGGTTTTGGCCCGCTCCCCGGGAGGCGTGGTCAGGAGCACGGGGGCCAGACCGGCGGCGGCAAGGGCATCCAGGACGGCGGCGCCGTGGAGGCGGGCCACCCGGCGGTCCGAGATCACCACCACCTGGGGAGGGAACCGGAAGGGGGCCAAAACAGGTCCCAGCCGGAGGCGCACCCCCGGCTCGATCACGATCCGGTAGCCGGTGTCCCGGCCGGGGAGGGGCAACCGAATCTCCTGCATTACCAGCCTCCGAGATTGAGACAGGGGACCACAGGCCGGAGGCCTGTGCCACTAGAGAAAATCTCCCGCATCACCAGCCCCCGGGTTTGAGGCCTTTAATTTGCTCCATCAGAGTGCGAAACTGGTCGGGGTAGAGGGACTGGGCGCCGTCGGACATGGCCTTTTCCGGCTCATGATGCACCTCAATCATCAGCCCGTCGGCGCCGGCGGCCACGGCGGCCCGGGCCAGCGGCGCCACCAGGTCCCGGCGCCCGGCGGCGTGGCTGGGGTCGGCGATGATGGGCAGATGGCTCTCCCGGTGCACCGCCGGGATGGTCGCCAGGTCCAGGAGATTACGGGCGTGCTCGCTGATGCTCCTGACTCCCCGTTCACAGAGAATCACCTGGGAGTTGCCCTCGGACATGATATATTCCGCCGCCATGAACCACTCATCCAAGGTGGCGTACATGCCCCGTTTCAGCATCACCGGTTTCCGGGTCCGGCCGGCGCAGAGCAGCAGGCTGAAGTTCTGCATATTCCGGGCCCCGATCTGGATGATGTCGGCATATTCGGCCACCAGTTTCAGAGACTCCTGGTCCACCGCCTCGGTGACGATGAGCAGCCCCGTCTCCTCCCGCACCTTCTTGAGGATCTTCAGGCCGGCTTTTCCCATGCCCTGGTAGCTGTAAGGGGAAGTGCGGGGCTTATAGGCGCCGCCCCGGAAGATGCGGGCCCCGGCGGCTTTGACGCTTTGCGCGATGGTCAGGGCCTGGGTTTCGCTTTCCACCGCACAGGGACCGGCGATGACCACGAAATGCCCCCGGCCCAGGTTAAGGCCGGGCAAGTGGATGACGGTGTCCTCCCGGTTCATTTCCCGGCTCACCAGCTTGTAGGGGCGGGAGACCGGAATGGCCTGGATCACCCCGGGCATATCCACGAACAGGGCCGGGTCCACCGGGCCGGGATTGCGCAGGATGGCAATGGCCACCCTCTCACCGCCGGGCATGGGCTGGGCTTCGAAGCCCAGGGATTCGATTTTGGCTACTACTACCCGGATCTGGGCCTCGGTAGCGTCTTTGTCCATTACGATGAGCATGCTAAATCTCCACTAAGCGCCACGGTAAAGATGCGGATGCCAGGGCCAGCCACCGTGGCAGGCTGGGGTGAGGTTGACCGGAGGGGGTCATACCTGTGGGGAGAAATCGGCACCCTGCGCCTTTTTTACCAGGGATGAGGGGCAAAAGCAACCGGGAGGCGGTAAACGCCCCGACCAGGTGCTATAAGGGTAGGGGCAGGTCCTATCCCCCTACGCATAACGAGCCGCCTAATTTGAAAAAATCAAACCGGACCCTGCTGATAACTCATCAAGCTGACCGCTGAAAGCAGATAGCTGACCGCTCCCTAAAAATCATAGTTGAAAAGCACGTCGGCGCCGGAGTTCCGCTGGCCGATCTGCGATTCAATGCTCAGGTGCTTGTTGACTTTATACTGGATCCCCACCTGCTGTTCGTAAACCCCGCGCTCCTCGTTGAGATTCCGCCCGGCGAACACACTGACGTTTTTGGTGACTTCCTTGCCGACGCCCACCGTGGGACGGCCGCCTAACATGCCGCTTTTAACCTTGATCCCGCCTAAAAAAGGGATGGTCGACCCCAAAATTTCGCTCAGCTTGTTGGCGCTTATGCCCCCCAAAACCCCCAATTGTTGCGCCCCCAGGGCCATGTATTGTTCTCTGTTCAGGGTGGCGGACGGGGCGCCGAACGCCAGGTAAGACAGGACGTCGGCCGGCGGCAGCGACGGCAGGCTCTCCATGCGAATCTGGGGGTTGGACATGGTACCGGTGACGTTGAGCACCAGGGTGATGTCATCCATCGCGTGAACCGCGTTGCCATCTATTGTTATGGGTTTGCCGGCGACGCCGGGCATACGCAGCACGGCCCGCTTGACGGTGAAGGTGCGTTCCTCAATGTCCAGGGTGCCTTGAAGGGCGCGCACCTCCCCGCCCATGGCGATTTTCTGCCCCGGATCTTTCCTGATCTTGAGATGAGCAACCATTTCTACTTTGCCCATGCGGTCGATGAGCCAGGCATTGCCTGAATTTTCCAGCGTGACATCGACCCGCAGGTTCCGGTAGATAGCCGGGGGCGCAGCCGCTTCGGCCTGGGGCTTGGGTTTGACGGGCACCAGGATGACATCCGGGTCCATCGGGGAGCGGAAGAAGGTCGGGCGAAATTGGGCCTTGGGCACCTTCAGATGGCCGCTGGCCACCAGGGCCGAAAGGGGACCCTTGAGGTCGATGAAACCGTTGGTCCACACCTCGTTGCCCCCTCGATCCAGGACCAGGAAATTATCCGTCTGGAGCCGGACTTGGGCCTGGGGAGTGCCCGCCAGGACGATTTCACCGGACAGCCGCATGGTGCCGTCGCTCTGAACAACTACACCCGGGATGACGATCTTGTCCCCCTGGAGACGAATCTCGCCCGGGGACAGGACGTAAGGCGTCCCCGCCTGGTGGACTTTCAGGGAACCGGCGCTCCAGCGCACATATCCCGAAACCCGGGGGTGGCCCGGATTGCCCCGGGCTTCCACCACCAGGTCCACCGGACCCTCCGCGGCCTGCACCTCTTTGCTGACGGAGGTCAACAGGGAGAGGTTGACCCGTTCACTGTGGAGCTTGAGGTCCAGGCCATCTTCCGCCAGGGCAAAGGCAAAGGGGAGCAGGGAGATTTTGACCGGGACCGAACCTTTCCAGATCAGGCGGGAGCGCAGGGGGCCGATTTCCAGGTAACCGGCCACCTGCGCCTGTTCAGCCTGGTAACTGAGCGTGGTGGTCAGGGTCTGGATGGAAATATTGTTGATCTTGCCACAACTCAGGGCCATCTGGCCGTCAAGGGTCGGGGTCCCCGGGGCGCCGGCCAGAGTCAGCCGGCCGTTGAGCTTTCCCGTGGCGGGGAGTCCCAGGGGCTTCAGGAGCCCGGCATCCAGGTCCCGGACCTCGAGGTGGCCGGACAGTTCCCGGTCCCGGGCCAGGGCGGCGATGGTGATGGCGCCGCCGTCCACCTGAAAAGTAGCTTGAGAGATTTCCCAGCCGGGGAGGAGGCGGACCTGAAAGGAGGTCTTATTCTTGAGCGTCAGGGCCTGGCTGTGCCAGGAGAGCCGGGCGATGTCCAGGACCAGGGGCCTGGCTGCCAGGTCCGCGGTCCCCGCCGCTTCGAACTTGGGCTCTTTGGGGGAGGTGGCGGCAACCTGGAACTGCCACCGGCCACCGGCGCCATCGGCGGTGAGGTTGAGGCGGTTAAACGTGCCCCCGGGGGTGCGCAGCCCGGCGCCCTGTAGTTGCAAACTCCCGGATAGGGAAGGCCAACCGGCCAGGGCGCCGTTGAAGTTCGCTGATTCTAGGCTGACGCCCTGGAAGGAGACTTTGCGGGCCTGGCCGGCCAGGTTCACCTGGGGGGACTGCCACGGCCCCCGGACGGCGCCTTCGGCCGTCAGGGAGGCAAAGGCGGCTCCCGGAGGCAGGGACAGGGCGCCGGAGCCGGATACCGCGGCCTTAAACGTGACATCCACCCCGGACTCGGTGAGCGTCCCCCGCCCGGAGGCCGCAAGACCCGCCAACTGTACGTCGGCCTGGGAAATCGTCAGTTTTTTCCCTTCCAGAGCAAAGCTGGCGGTCATCCCCTTCAAGGCGGTCTGGTTCAGCCGGCCGTTGGCCTGGAGGTTGCCCGCCAGGGCGAGTTGGGCCAAGGAGAGGTTGGCAGGCAGGCGGAATTTTCCCGTAAAAGAGGTGGTCAGACTGCTGCCCGAAAGTTTGGCCACCCCCAGCATGGCGGGCTGAAGGTCCTTCGTCTGCACGGTCAGATTGCCGGAAAGCTCCTGGCCGGTTGTTCCTACCGGCAGGAGATGGCCGCTGGCGCCCAGGTCAACGCTCCCGAAATTCCCCGCTGCGAAGGCCTGCAGCTTCTGGCTCCCGGCATTGCCGGAAAGCTCAAAGTGCGCCTTATCCACCTTGAGGTCTCGATACCGGAAGGGCGAGAGGTCCAGGCGGGTCTCCAGGGACTCGGGGCGCCAGGGGAGGCCCGTGCCCTGAAGGTGCAGGCGGGCGTTGACCGGGCTCAGGCCCTGGACCGCCTGCGTCTTGAGGTCCTGAATTTCCTTGAGTTGGGCCGTGGTCAGGCCTTTGAGGTCCAGGTCCAAGGCAAAGGCCGCGGGTTTGACCCCGGTGTTGAGGTCTCCCTTGATGACGTAATCGGCGGCGCCGATCTTGCCCTGGAGGTCTAATTTGCCGCCTTTGGGAGTGCTGCTGAGGCTCATGGTCCCGGCCAGGTCCCAGGGGGCGGGCCAGCGGGGCCAAAAGGCGTGGATCTGCTCACCGTTGATGGGGCCCAGGTTGCCGGTCAAGGCGCAGGTAAACTCAGCTTTCCCATCTTTGCCGTCAGGGGGGCGGCAGACTTCCCCCGCGAGGGAGACTACCCGGCGCCCGGCCAGCTTCAGGTTCAGAGAGCCGATCCGAGCGGTGCCCGAGCTATAAGCCAGTTCGGCCTCCATCTCGACCCGGCCCTGGGGCGTGGTGATTCCCAGGTTGGCGATGTTGACCTCGGCTTTTGGCTGCGGTTGCCCCAGGTCGAGCAGGCTCAGGCCGGCTTTGAGGTCGATGTCGGCATAGTGGCGGGTGCGGCCGTCTTCGGTAATAAACAGCTCGCCCCGGTTTATCACCAGGTTGGAGAGAGCCAGACCCCGGAATACATAGGTAATGATTCTGCTCATGAGCCCCTGGGATGCGGCGGGTTCGGCGGGTTTTTCGGCCTTGAGGAGGTGGCCGGCATTCCACTGGCCGGATTTATCCCGCTCCAGGTAAACCCGGGGATTATCAAGGGCCAGGGTCCCCAGGTCCAGGCGGAGGGAGGGGATGGACGCCAGGGAAAGGCGGATTTCCAGGCGCTCGGCGGTCAAGACCGGCTTGCCGTCCGGGCCGCTTATTTCCAGGTCTTTATAGGTGATGCCCGTGAGGGGGTTGCCGGAGATTTCCCGGGCCGTGACTTTCCCGTTCACCCGGTCCTGGAGCTGGGAGAGCAGGGAAGCGCCGCCCCAATTGGTGAGGTCCGGCAGGATGGCGCCGGCAGCGGTTTTTCCCCAGCTCAGGAGGAGCGCCAGCGAAACCATGACCAACATTGCCCGTCGCATCTTGCCTCCTTCCCCCTAAAAACCGTAGCCCACGGTAAAGTGGATCTGATAGGGGCTGTCCTGCTGGTAGTTGATGCGGTTGGTAGGGAACGCAATATCCACACCGATGGCCCCGATGGGGGAGAGATAGCGCAGCCCGAGGCCCGGTGAATATTTTAGCTGCCCCAGGTCGAGGTTGTGAATCCGGGAAAAGACATTGCCCGCATCCAGGAAGACCACCCCGCCGATTTTTTCGTAAATGGGCAGGGGGAACCGCCCTTCAAGACTAAATTCCAGGACCGTTTCGCCGCCGACGGGGTCGCCGCTGAGGTTGCGGGGGCCCAGGTAGTCGAGCTGATAGCCCCGGACACTGTTGGCCCCGCCGCTGAAAAAGAGCCGGGATATGGGGATCTGGGTGGTGGACTGGATGGGTTGAATGAGGCCGAACTTGACGCGTCCCGCGGCGACGATTTTTGAATCGCCGATGGCCTGGTAGCGCCGCCAGTCCAGCACCGACTGGACGAACTGGAGTCCGGAGCCCAAAAAGGTGGGGGCATACTCGTTGGCCAGGTTCAAGATCCCGCCCCGCTGGGGCGCAATGTGGCTGTCGGTCGTGTCCTGGCGCAGGCCCAGGAGAGCAAAGGAAGCCCGGTACATTTTCTCCGGTTCGGTCCCCTCGAGGCGGATCAGGGTTTCCACCGGGAGGTTAAAGGGACGGGCGAACTCCAGGCCATGCCCGAAGTAGACCCGCAGGTCCCAGGGAATGTCCCGTTCCAGCCGGTTCTGGGTGAAAAAGGCCCGGTCGTTGAAACCCGGCAGGTCCCGGCGCCGGGCGCCGCTCTGTTGGACGAAGTCGAAGGAGGAACCGAACACCACGGGGTTGGAAAATGATTCCGAGACCAGGTAGCCCAGGGAGGAATAACGGGAATCCAGGTCCAGGAGCCGGCCGCCGCCCCACAGGTTCCGGTACCGCAGCCCCAGCCGGGCCCGAAACAGCTCTTCATCCCCATACCCCAACCCCACTTTCAAGGACCGTTTCTTCTTCTCCACCAGTTCAACGACAATGGGAATGGTGGGGTCCTGGGGGGGAACCTGCTCCGGCGTCAGGACCACACTCCGGAAAAGATCGGTGGCATAGAGTTTCCGCTGGGTGTCGAAGAGCTTTTCCTGGTTGAAGAGTTGGCCGGGCTTGAAGGTGAGCTTCTCCATGACCGCGACCTCGGGGGTCTCCAATTTCTCCGCGTCTTTGAGCCTCACCTGCCCGAAATAGCAGAGAGGGCCGGGATTGACGCTGAGGAGAATCTTGGCGGTATTGGCCGCTTCGTCCAGATAAACCCGCCCCTTTACTTTGACCTTGGGATAGCCGTGGTTGGGCAGGTAATTGAGGTAGAGATTTTTGAGATCGTCGTAAGGCTTTTCGACGAAACGGTCCCCGGGGTTGAGGGGCCATTTCGACCTCAGTTCCGACAGGTCCATGGCCCCGGCGACCTCGACGTCAATGTCGGTGACCTTGACCCAGGGGCCTTCGTCAATCTTCAGGGTGACATCCACCGCCCCTCCCGGGCCATAGCTGATTTCAGGTTTGATCTCCGTGTGGTAAAAACCCTGGCGGCGATAGAAATTCCTTAACCGGTCCACGTCGTATTCCAGGTCTTGGAGCCGGAATGGGGGCGGCGTGCCCCAGGGCGGCCAGAACGACGGCAGCTTGATGGATAATTCCTTCTTGAGGTCTTTGACCTTCTCCGTTTTGGCCCCGACGATTTTGAAGGTGTGAAGTGTGAAGTCTGCCTGGCCAGGTGCAGGGGTGGGGAGGGCCGCGGCCGCCGGCGCTTCAGGCGGCGGCGGGGCCGGCGCCTCCGGGGTTGACCCTGCCGGATCGGGAGGGCAGACCTCAGCCCCCAGGCCCTGGGAAACCCCCACCAGGGTCAACACCAGGATAAGCGGCAAAACCCAGCTTTGCCAAAACCCGGTAACCCGCATCTGCTTTTTAGGTGCTCCTTTTGATGAAAAAGCTGTCAGCGGTCAGCTTTCAGCCATCAGCCAAAACACGTATAGACGCGACGGGGCCAACCTACAATGCGGCCGCCCCTCGTCATGATTCCCTTTGAACCCAGCAGTCGCTCATGGGCCTGTCGCCCATCCGTAAAACATGAAAAGTTCATGTCAGCCCTTGCTCTTAACCTTGAACCTTGAACTGTTCAGGACAGAATGGGTTTGTGCCAATTTGCATCTTTCGTTTCGACCCCATCAGGATTATGGACCGTAAATCGCCCCAGATTTCCCATGACCAAAGGGGGACTTGCCATCTTCGCCTCTTGACTCAAGGAGACGCCGGGGTGTGACTGAAATCGGTCCCCTGGTCCAATAATTGGTCACGTTCGGCCGGGGTAAAGAGGCAAATTTCTCCATAAGCGCCGTCGTAGCCCCCGTTGATGTGCACATGCCCCCGGCGCATCCGGTCGATGCCGTGGGCCAGGAGGATGCCGCCCTCCCGGGCCAGGGCCTCTAGGGGCAGGCGGCGCAGGATCTCCAATTCCGGCCCCAGCCCGGCCAGGAGCCGGAAGTAGGCCAGGCGCACTTTTTTGCTGGCCGCGTTGACCCCCAGGACTTCGGCCAGGATTCCCGGCAGGCTGATCAAGGACTCGAAAGGGCTGGCCGCAGCCGGGCGCGCCCCATTCCGGCGGTCGGCCAGGTCCTGGACGCGGTGCATCACCCCCAGGGTCAGGGGTTTGCCGCAGTTGGGGCAAAGACCGCCCAGGCGCTCGGCCTCATCCGGCGAAAGCCTTAGGCCGCAATGCCGGTGACCGTCCAGGTGGTACTTGCCTTCCTGGGGAAAAAACTCCAGGGTGCCTCCAAAACCCTCCCGGGTGCGCAAGGCCCGGGCCAGGTCGGGGTAAGTGGGGGCGACGTGGAAGATATTGGCCTCCCGGCCCAGTTTCTGGGGAGAGTGGGCGTCGGAATTAGACACCAGGGCGAAGCGGTCCAGTCCGGAGACCCGCCAGTTCATGGCCGGATCAGAGGACAACCCGGTCTCCACCGCATGGATATAGGTGGTGCTCGCCTCGAAGCACTCCTCCAGGGAGTCGAAGCCGCTTTTGCTCCCCAAAACCGAGAACCAGGGGGTCCAGATATGAGCCGGAATCACCAGGGCCCGGGGATCGATCTCCATGACCAGGTCCAGCACGAACCGGGCGTCCAGGCCCAGGATGGGGCGGCCGTCGGAAGCCACGTTGCCCAGGCGGCCCAGACGCCGGGAAAGTTGCTGCGCCGCCGCCAGATCGGGGAGCACCAGGAGCAGGTGGACCTTGCGCACCTTGCCGCCCTTCTTATAAATGGTGCTCACTTCACCGGTGATCACGAACTTGACCGGCTCCACCGCCTCCCAGCCAGGCCCCTCGAGGTTCAAAGGCAGTGCCAGACCCGGTTTGAGGCTGTACACCCCCGCCGCCGCCGGTTCGAGCTTGGCGGCTATCTCGGCCAACCACTGGGGGTGGGTGCAATCACCGGTACCCACCACCTGCACCCCCTTGTAGCGGCCCCAGAGGTCCAGGTGCTCCAGGTCGGCGTCCCGGGCGGTGGCGATGGAAAAGCGGGAATGAATATGCAGGTCGGCGATGACTTCCATTTGGGCTTAGAATTTATCACAAAACCGGGGGAACCGCTAATTTCAGGCTGCATTTCTTTGATTCATATAGTCGCAGTACCGGGAGAATTAGTTGTACTGTTCCAGTCAGTCAATCAAAGGTTGTCGCCTCGATTCAATCAGTCCTTGGTTCTTTCTGATAGCTAAACGCTGAACGCTGACGTTATCATTCAGAGAATTTAGACTCCGGTAGGCGGCAGATAGCCTCATTTTGATAATTACGGGATCAATTCGGACCGGAGGAACGGGTTTCTGAGACCAACGGGGGCGGGAAGTAGGTGAAATATTTCACAATATTACAAATAACAAAGCCCCTCCTTAAGAGGGGCTCGTCAATTTGCCCTTAGACACCCTGCTTTCTCAATCCTTGAGACCCAGACTACAGTGAAGCTTTGGTTTTAGTGTCGGTCACGGCCCAAATCTGAGGTGTAACCTCATCAAAATAGGGCTGGAAGACATCCTCGTCCAGGCGCAGCATCAAGCCGCCGCATTGAGTGCAGAGGGCGGTGTGATCATCCAGACCGGCCACCCGTTGATCCCGACCGGTACAATCGACACATTGATATTCATAAATCGGCATAATCCATCTCCCCCTTGTCGTTACATATTGCAACAACTATGCCTAACCATCAAAAGCTTACAACAAAATTCATAATAGGTTAATATCATATAATAATTTGTCAACCATCCCCCAAACGGTTTTTTTTGAGTTATAATTTATTCCATTTCTGTAAGAAACAGGTGTGGCTTTTTTTCCCTAGTGTATGGATTTGCTTCCCACTTAGTATCCACGCAGGTTTTTCAAGGAACAAGGAGGTAACCCCACCGTGTTGCGTGACCAGCGGCGCACCAAAATCGTCTGCACCCTGGGCCCGGCCAGTGACGGCGACATCCTGCCTAAGCTCCTGGCGGCCGGTATGAACGTGGCCCGGCTCAACTTTTCCCACGGCACCCTTGAGGAGCATGGCGCCCGGATCAAGCGTCTCCGGGAGTTGGCCGCCGCAGAGGGGCTGCCGCTGGCTATTTTACAGGATCTGGCCGGCCCCAAGGTCCGTATCGGCGGGGTTCCCGGGGGCGAAGTCACCCTCCAGGAAGGCGGGGCGTTTAGTCTCAGCGCCGTTCCCCTGGAGGAAGGACAGGCCGGGGTTATCGTGGATTATCCGCAGGTTATCACCGAAACTCCCCTGGGCGCCCCCATCCTCCTGGCCGATGGCAACATCGAACTCCGGGTCGAATCCAGGACCGTTACGACCCTCAATTGCCGGGTGGTGGTGGGTGGGGTGTTACGCTCCCGCGTGGGGATAAATTTCCCCAGTCACTCTATAAAGGTGTCGGCCTTCACCGGCAAAGACCGGCAAGACCTACGCTTCGGAATCGCCCAGGGGGTAGACTTCATCGCCATGTCATACGTGCGCTGCCGCCAGGATATCCTGGCGGTCAAGGAATTCATGCGCAGCCTGGGGGCGGATATCCCCATTATCGCCAAGATTGAAAAGCACGAAGCCCTGAGCCGGTTGGAGGAGATCCTGGACGAGGCCGACGGCCTCATGGTGGCCCGGGGCGATCTGGGGGTGGAGATTCCTCCGGAACAGGTCCCCATGGTCCAAAAGCGGATTATCCAGGCGGCCAACCAGGCGGGGAAGCCGGTCATCACCGCCACCCAGATGCTCCTGTCCATGGTGAGCCACTCCCGTCCCAGCCGGGCCGAGGCCACCGACGTGGCCAACGCCATTCTGGACGGCACCGATGCGGTCATGTTGAGCGAAGAGACGGCCGCGGGACAATTTCCGGTAGAAGCTGTAAAGTTTTTGGACCGGGTGAGCCGGGTTACCGAGGCGGATTTTCCTCACGCCGCCTGGCTCCGGGACCGGGCCCTCTCGGGACGCCCGGAGATTCCTGAGGCCGTCAGCTATGCGGCCTGCGAGATGGCCCAGGACCTTTCGGCCAGTGCCATTCTCACCAACACCGAATATGGCGGCACCGCCCGCCTCATCAGCCGGTTTCGGCCTCGCACCCCCATCGTGGGGGTGACGTCCCGGCAGGACACCTGGCGCCGGCTGAGTCTGTCCTGGGGAGTTTTCCCCCTGCTGGTCCCACCAATCGCCCACGTCGATGAAATGCTCCGGGTGGTGGAGGCCGAGGCCCTGAAGGCCGGGATGCTGAACCACGGCGACCGGGTCATCATCACCACCGGCACCCCCATCGGCACCCGGGGCAGCACCAACCTGATCAAGGCGGACGTTATCTCGTGAAAGCTGTCAGCGGTCAGCTTTCAGTTTTCAGCCAGAAGCACGATTTGCGCCAAACGACCAAAATGGAGGGCAGACGCCGCCCATTAGCCCCTCGCTTGAACAGATTGGATAATTTTGTCAGTTCCGCGGTCTCTTGACCCGAATCATTCGGCTCCTTATAATAAGCGGTAGGTTTCTCGAAACTCCCGTTACCCGAATTTTCCCCGCTGACTTCAACGGACCTGTGCCCGGAGGACATCATGGCTGAACCCTTGGGATATTTCACCTTTGTGCTCCATTCCCATCTTCCTTACGTCATCGGTCACGGCCGCTGGCCCCACGGCATGGATTGGCTCAACGAGGCCGCCGCCGAATCCTACATCCCCCTGCTGACGGCCTTCAACCGCCTGGGCGCCGAGGGCCGCGGCTCCGGGGTTACCCTGGGGATCACCCCCATCCTGGCGGAGATGCTGGCTTCCAAGGTCTTTCGCCAGGAGTTCAAGGACTATCTGGACCAGAAGATCCAGGCGGCCGCCGATGACCTGGCCACCTTCAAGAAGCTGGGGGATGAGCATTTCGCCTCGGTGGCCCGGATGTGGGCCGGCCACTACGGGGAACTGAGGCGAGCCTTCAGCGAGGATTTTGGCGAGGACCTGCTCGGGGCCTTTAAGCGCTTGATGGACGCCGGGGTCCTGGAAATCATCACCTCCGCCGCCACCCACGGCTATCTGCCCCTGTTGGGCCGGGACACCGCGGTCCAGGCCCAGGTAAAGCAAGGGGTGGCCACCTACCGGCGTCACTTCGGCCGGGACCCCCAGGGGTTCTGGCTCCCGGAGTGCGCCTACCGGCCGCGCTATCCCTGGACCCCGCCGGTGAAAGACCTGCCCGGGGCGCCGGTGCTGCGCAAAGGGGTGGAGGAGTTCCTGTCGGAGAACGGGCTTAAGTATTTCTTTATCGATTCCCACCTGCTGAAGGGCGGAAAAGCCATCGGGGTCTACAAAGACCGGTTCGATGCCCTGGAGCGTCTGTGGGAACGGTTTGCCGCCCAGTACCAGGAACGGCCGGAGGAGGAGGATAAGTCCCCTTACCTGGCGTACATGGTGACCTCGGCCCCGGAGACCAAGCGCCCGGTGGCCGCCTTCACCCGTGACCCCAAGACCGGCCTCCAGGTGTGGAGCGGGGAGTGGGGGTATCCCGGCGATGGCAACTATCTGGATTTTCACAAGAAGCGCTTTCCCGGCGGCCTGCGCTACTGGCAGGTGACCAGCGCCCAGGCCGATCTGGCTGATAAGCAGCCCTACCATCCCGAGTGGGTGGCGGCCCGGATCAATGACCAGGCGGACCATTTTGTCGCCTTGGTGTCGGGGATCCTGGCGGAGTTCAAGGCCAAGGAAGGCCGGCCCGGCATGGTGGTGGCGCCCTATGATACCGAACTCATCGGCCACTGGTGGTTCGAGGGTCCCGAGTGGCTCTATCAGGTGCTCAAACGGTTCCAGGACCACACCCAGGTGAGCCTGAGCCCCGGGGGCGAAATCCTGGAGGATAGTGCTCCCCGGTCGGTCATTTCCCTGCCGGAAGGTTCATGGGGGGAAGGGGGCTATCACTGGATCTGGCTCAATGAGATGAACGACTGGACCTGGCGCCACGTCTATGCCGCCGAAGATGCCATGGAGGAGATGGCCCGGCTCTGGGCCGGCGATCCCGACCCGCAATTACAAGACCTGTTAAAGCAGTGCGGCCGGTCCTTGTTCCTGCTGGAGTCCTCGGACTGGCAGTTTTTGATCAGCACCTTCAGCGCCCGGGATTACGCCGAACTCCGGTTGACCACGCACAATGACGATTTTCGCCGCCTGGCGGCCATGACCCGGCGCTATGCCGAGGCGCGCCAACTGCCTTCGGAAGACTGGAATTTCCTGCACCTCTGCCGGGAACGGGACGACGTCTTCCCGGATATCGATCCCCATTGGTGGGCGGGGGTCCAATATCCGCCGGTGGAGACCGGTTGACCCTCAGTAAAGTGGTCCATAAATACAGTAACGTATTTCTTCTTTCGCAAAGATACTTCCCCCTCACCCTGACCCTCTCCCCCATTGGGGGAGAGGGGAAAAATGGGACCGGTTTAAGGCTCTGGCAGCATCAAAACCCGGCGCCTTAACTTGCCTCCTCTCCACCCGCTTCGGGGGGAGAGGGTTGGGGTGAGGGGGGCGATGTATGACGCGAGCCTATTTATGCAATCCTGTACTCAGGCAACTGTGGGGCTTTTGCCACAATCGCCGAAAAATTGTGTCTTTTTTACCACACCCGAGGCCAGGTCAAAAACCCGGTTTGGCTTCATAACGCCTAAAGTCCAACTATACCGGTTAGTTAACCTTTTAATGGCCAACGGCGTCTGACCGTGAAATCCTGGTACAGGCCTTGCACCCTATCCTGACGAGGAGAGACCGATAAAAATGTGGCAACAGACTCTGGCGCAGCCGTTGACTTTTTCGGGTATCGGCCTTCATTCGGGCCGGCCGGTGAAGGTCACGATTTATCCGGCTGTCGCCAACCACGGCTTGCGGTTCGTGCGGGCGGACCTGCCAGGCCAGCCGGAGATCCCGGCTCATTACAGCAAGGTGGTGGACACCCTCCGGGCCACTACGCTGGGTGAGGGGAGGGCAACGCTCTCCACAGTGGAGCACCTGCTGGCCGCCCTGTTGGGCGCCGGGGTGGACAATGCCCGCATTGCGGTGGAGGGGCCGGAAGTCCCCATCATGGATGGGAGCGCCGGCCCCTTTGCCGTGCTTCTGGCCGCAACCGGGTTCAAGACGCTGCCCTGGCTCCGGGCCTACCTCCGGGTGCACCGGCCGGTGGAACTGCGCGAGGGGGACCAGTGGATGCGGGTCGTCCCCGGCGAACCCCGAATCACCTATACCATCGATTTCAGCCACCCGCTCATCAAGCGGCAGCGTTTCACCGTGCCCCTGGTCTCCGAGGCCTTTGCCCGGGAGATCGCTTCGGCCCGCACCTTCGGCTTCCTGAAGGAAGTGCAGTATCTCCAGACCAACGGCCTGGCCCTGGGGGGCTCTCTCGACAATGCCGTGGTTATGGATGATTACGAGGTTTTGAACCCCGGGGGCTTCCGCTTCCCGGATGAGTGCGTGCGCCACAAGATTTTGGACATGGTGGGGGACCTGGCCCTGCTGGGCCTGCCCCTGTACGGCCGCCTGGAAGTGAGCCGGGGCAGCCACGAATTTCATCTGCGGTTTTTGCAGCACCTGATGGCGCAAGAGGCGGCCTGGCGGGTCTGGATGCCGGCGCCCCCCACCCGACAGCAGCAATCCGCCTGGTTTCAACCCACCCTGTGGGAGGGGGCGCCAGCCTAAAAATTTACGACGTGTGGTTATGGGGGGGTGGGCAGGCCACGGGGCCTGCCCTTTTTTATTGAAAGAGCTTTCAGCGGTCAGCTTTCAGCTTTCAGCAAAAAAAAGGTGCGGCGGTTTGGTTTCGATTGGCTGTCATTCTGTCCAGCTTTCGAGCCCTCGGATGGACCGTATCTCCAGGCGTGGCGCGGGATTTTTTTTTGAATATGGGCAAAAGGCGGGATTTTGTCCAGTTTTTATTGTAAGGTAACATGTAAGCATTAATTATCAGGAAAACGTCTTGATATTTAGGCTCTAAATATTTCGTTCATAACGACTAAAATCTCGGGCAATGAGCCTTCATTACATTCGATAATGTTATAAAGTGCTTTGACATCTTCCGGAGTTTGTACGAGCGAGCAAAACGATTGGGCTTTAGAAGGTTTGTCTGCGCCGCTGACCGCACTGGGATAGTACTGCTCTATAGCGCCTTTTTCCCAAACAAACACTCCATAGGCACGAAGTTCAGATAAAAGCTTTCTCTTTTTTATTACGATGTTTTCTCGCGAAGCATCCATGAGGACTTCAAGCCGAGGCTTACTCCGTTCAAAAACAAAAAGTTCATCCAGTGCCAGTGTCTGCTCTGCCACATTATTGGCTTTACGTGCCGCAACAATTCGGTCGTAAATAATCTTTGCTCTTTCGCGCTGCAACTCTTCCTTGAGGAGACGTGGAGATGGGTCTTCTAATTTGTTCTCAGTATCAATTATAGCATCGATATCCTTGATAAGGTCGTCACGCAGTTGCTTTATATGGCCAGCCGGACAAACCTTATCGAAATCTTCGAGAAGAACATCTATGTCTGTAACAATAGCAATGTCCACCCCAAAGCAATTAAAAAAATCTTTGTATCGCTTAAAACTTCCCTTACCGAAAATCTTAACCAAATCTGTGGACGTGGATTTGAAATCCCATCGAGGGTCAAGGAGAGCCGCTATATGGGGAAGAACAATTAGCTCGCTGTCTCCTTCAACAAGAACAATCTTACTGGAGAAGAACGCCATATTGCTGCTTTCAAAGGAGATGATCTGAAACTTGTCCCGTTCGGAAATGTCGGTCAAATCAATTGGGCAACACTCGCCGATAGGTTTAGGAAGCTCAGGCTTGCGCCGTTTACAAACCTTGATGAATGTTGTAGTTTCATCAGCCGAAAAAAACAGTGGCGAATGAGTTGTGACAACAACCTGGTGTTTCTTAGCGATAAGTGACAATGCATTGAAAAGGATGTTTTGCGCTCGGGGATGGAGATAAAGTTCCGGTTCTTCAAATAAAAATAGGAATCTTTCCTTGGTTGGTTTTTCGGTTTCAGCTTCCTTGCGCCACGCTATATCCTGCGAGAGTTGGACATAGCTGCGTAAAATACTGAATGTTATTGCTCTTTTAAAGCCATCACCTTTATGGTCCACGGGGCCTCGAACCCCATCATCGGCGACAATTGTCGCGTTGGATAGAACTGTCTTTATCTCGGGCGGAGGAATCTCAAGTTCGATCAGGACGTTCCTGAACGTTTCTTGAAGGTTTTGCTGGATCGTAGCCTCTATTTCCTTTACGCGATCCATCCTGCCATCAATAACTGTGCCATCCTGCTTTTTCACACGGTTTAATTTGCCCCGCAGATTCTCAAACGTTTCAGACGCCTCTTTTAAATCCCCCTCAATTACATCCAGTAGAATGCTCAGTAATTTCCCAAAGGATGCACTCTCCTTAGTCTTTAAGTCGTCGGAAAGGTCTTTGACAGCTGGAATATATACCGGTTCTGGAAGTATAGATCGAATGCTGTTGTCAATACCGGTCGGCAGGGGAATATCGGCAAGCATCATTTGTTCTGGGGGCAATCCAACAACGTACCTCTGGATAATTTCTTTTCCAGCTTTCTGAGTTGTTGCGGCCGCTGCTTCCCCTGGCGTTGTGGTCTCAGGATAAAGGGTAAGAAGAAAGTCCTTAATCTCGCTCCCCTTTTTTCCCTTAAAAATTGCATCCAGCTGATCGTCACCGTATTTAGGATCGCGCGGAACCGACGTGACCACTCTTAATTTAGAACTTCCGTCTGTTGAATAACGACGGGCGAGCACAAGAGACTCATCCTTTACAAACGGCGCTATCTTTGTGCGATGCTCCTCCGTGAGTTTTGCCAAGGCATTTTCGTTAACACCACTAAGCTGGACAGTGATAAGGATGTCCTTTCCCGGGTCATAGAACTCGGCCTTGGTGAGCCTCGGGCCATTAGTGAACAGGAGAAGAGACTGAAGAAGCGACGATTTGCCCGCATTATTCTCACCGATAGCGCAAACGAAGTCAGACAGCTTGCATTGCGTTTCTCGCAAGCCTTTGTAATTGTCCACTGTTATGTGCGTCAGTTTCATAGCTTCTCCCGGCTGATAAATGCCTGTGATCTACGAATGATGACAGCCGCCACACGGTGGTCTCTATTTTTTATTAAATTGTATTTATTAAAAAAATAGCACGAATTGTCCAATTCTACAAAGAAATTTAAAGCGAGCATTGCCCATGCTCCGCCAAAACACAGGCGAGAGGCCTGGGTCACGGATGCTGGAATTTCAGAACAAGGGTCTTTGTTTGTAATCAAGGCTCTTCCACCGCTTCTCCCACCAGCACTTCCCCTTGGCGCGCCAGTAGCCGAACTTTAACCAGGCGGTTATGCAGCCCGGGCGGGCCGGGGAAGGTTACCCGCAGGTAGTGGCCGCTCAGGCCCTGGAGCCAGCCCTCCGTCTCTGCCGGGCCTTCCACCAGAACTTCCCGGACCTGGCCCAGTTGGGCCTCCAGGAACTTTTCCTTCTGGGCCTGGCCTAACTCCCGCATGATCCGGGCCCGCGCTTGCACAACGTTACCCGCCAAGGGAGGTAAATCGGCCGCGGGGGTGCCGGGCCGGGGCTAATAGGGGAAGACGTGGTAGCACGTAGGGCGGGAAAGCGAAGCGCATCTCGCCTTTGACAATAAAACCTGGGACAGCAGAAAGCTCAGGTTTTTTTCCCTTTTCGCCTTTTTCCCTTTTACCCTTTTCGCCCTGATTTAAAACCCTTTTCGCCCTACTTTAATCCCATCCATAAAAATATCCCGGTTGATTCAACACCTCGGCGCCCTCGGGGTGGAGCAGCACCATGTCCTCCAGGCGGACGCCGCCCCAGCCGGTGAGGTAGATGCCCGGTTCCACGGTGAGGACGCACCCCGCCGGGAGCAGGCCCCGCCTGGCCTCGGACGGGCTCAGGTTGGGGGTCTCATGCACCGCCAGCCCCACCCCGTGTCCCAGGGAATGGCCAAAAGCTTCGGCGTAACCCGCGGCGGCGATCACCTCCCGGGCCAAAGCATCCCCCACCAGGCTGTCCATGCCGGCCTTGAGTCCGGCCTCGGCCACGGCCTGGGCCTGGCGGACCAGGGAATAGATCTTCCGGAAGTGCTCATCGGCCGGCCCCAGGATAAAGGTGCGGGTCATATCACTGCAGTAGCCGTCGATTTTGGCCCCCATGTCGATGATGATGGGCTCGCCATTCTTGAGGGCATAGTCCCCGGGGTGGTGATGGGGCCGGGCGCTGTTGGGTCCGGCCGCCACGATGGGAGGAAAGGCCATGTCCTCGGCCCCGCCTTCCCGGAGGCGCTTTTCGATCTCCCAGGCCACCTGGCGCTCGGTCTGGCCCGGGGCCAGTTCTGCGGCCACCTGGCGCATCACAGTCTCGGTCAGAGTCAAGGCCCGGCGCATGACGGCCAGCTCATTCCCGGTCTTGATCTGGCGTAGGCCCTCCACCAGCCCTTCCAGGGGCTGCCAGGCCACCTCGAGTCCGGCGCCGGCCACAACCTGGGTCAGGCGTTGGTACTGCCGGTAGCTAAGGTGCACCGCCTCAAAACCCAGGCGGCGTATCTGAAGCTCTTTGAGGTGCTCCCCCAGGGTATCCGCCAGGTCCACCTTGTGGATGCACACCTCGCACTCCTGGGCTTCCTGCCGGGCCCACTCCTGGTAGCGAAAGTCAGTGAGGAGCAAAGCCGCCTCAGCGGTAATCAGGACCATGCCCCAAGCAGGGTCAGAGGCGGTAAAGCCGCTCAGATAGCGGCGGTTTTCGGGGCCGGATACGAGCAGGGCGTCAATCTCATGGGCGGGCAGCAGTTCCCGGAGGGCCGCCAGACGAAGGCTTACGGAATTAGGCATCATAGATAATGATTCTGAGAGATGCGGGCCCGGAAATCAAGGAGAAAACCGCGCCGGGGCCCCGCCGGCAGTCGCGTCGAGGCCGGGAGACCTTGGTAGCCGCAGGCTTTAGCCTGCGCCGGCACAGGCGAGACGCCTGTGCCAGCAAGAAAAGGCCAACCCCGCAGTATGGTCATTTGAATGCTCTACCCTTGACAGCACATGGTTCACAACTGCCTGGAAAGCGAGAGTCTTCGTTGCGCTCAGCATGACCAACCATGGGGTTGGCAGGTTTTTCAAGAGAATCATAGAGAACCGCGGGTGACCGACCGCGGCGCCCAAAAGTTCCCGCCGCTCTTGCCGCCCCGGACCTGGCTCCTTTTTCTCGAATGGCATTGATAATTGAGATGAATCTGGTAATATTATATTTTTAATAAACGATTTGGCGGTATCCGGTCCCGGGTAATGACATCGCCGGGCAAAATAATCTCCCCGCCCCATTGGATCGACAACGTGCTCAAGCTGGTAGCCTTTGATTGCGACGGAGTCCTGTTCGATTCCCAACAGGCCAACATCGCCTTCTACAACGCCATCCTGGCCCACTTCGACCGGCCCCCTCTGGACCCCGAGGCCGTGGACTACATTCACAGCCACACCGTGTGGGAATCGCTGCACCACATTTTTAGCGGTTACCCTGACCTGGCGGCCGTCTTTACCTTTGCCCGCAGTTTCGATTACGGCCCCTTTATCTCCATGATGGTAGAAGAACCGTTTTTGCGGGAGTTTTTCCGGTTCCTGCGCCCCGGTTGCTACCTGGCCCTGGCCACCAACCGCACCACCACCACCCAGGCGGTCCTTACCCACCACGGGTTGGCGAACAATTTCGACCTGGTGGTGAGCGCCCAGGATGTCAGCTACCCCAAACCGCATCCGGAAGCGTTTGTGCGCATCCTGGAGCACTTTTGCCTGTCTCCCCAGGAAGCGATTTATATCGGCGATTCCCGGGTCGATGAACAATTCGCCGCCAATGCCGGCGTGCCTTTCGTGGCCTACCGCAACCCCGGGTTGACCGCGGAGTATCACCTGGATTCGTTTGCCGCCGGACCTGACCTGATTCGGGGTCTGGTCCGCGACCAAGCCTTTGAGCCAAGGAGGAAGTCATGAAACAATATCAATGTCAGGTCTGTGGTTACATCTATGACCCGGCCCAGGGTGATCCGGACAATCATGTTCCACCGAACACCCCTTTTGACAAACTGCCCCCGGAATGGGTCTGTCCCATCTGCGGCGCCTCCCAAGACCAATTCCAGCCGGTGGATTAGGGCCGTTGCCACGGGGCGGGCGGTCCAGCGCCGCCGGCCCCACGAAAAGACTCAACTATGCTATCCATGACCCCCAAATACCCTGCGGCGCGACCCGGTTCCCAGAAGAAGCCGTTCTGGCGGGAATACGGCGAAGCCTTGTTTATCGCCCTGATTATGGCCCTGGTGATCCGGGCCTTTTTGGTGCAGGCCTTCTCCATCCCCTCCGGCTCCATGCAGCCGACCTTACTCATCGGCGATTATCTCCTGGTGAACAAGTTTACCTACGGCATCCGCAACCCGTTGACCAACAAGGTGTGGATTCCCATCAGCAAGCCCCAGCGCGGGGACGTGGTCGTCTTCATTTTTCCCCAAGACCCCTCCAAGGACTACATCAAGCGGGTGGTGGGCCTGCCAGGCGACCGCATCCAGATCATCAACAAAAAAGTCATGATCAACGGCAAGGCGTTTAAGACCCCCGAGGCGGTCTATGACGATCCCATGGTGATTCCGGCCCCGCAAGGCCCCACCGAATCGGCCCGGGACAATATGGGTCCGGTGGAGGTTCCGGCCAACTCTTACTTCGTCATGGGGGACAACCGGGACCACAGTTACGACAGCCGGTTTTGGGGCTTTGTGCCCCTGGATGCCTTCCGGGGCAAGGCGTTCATCATTTATTTTTCCTGGCAGGGAGCTTCCGGCCAGCCCTTCTTTCAGGCCCTGGCCGGGGGGGCGAAAGGGCTCATTTCTCATCTTTCCTGGAACAGCAATGACTTCAAGGTGCGCTGGGGCCGCATCGGCAAGATTATTCATTAAATAGGGTTTCCGGTTTTCAGTTTCCGGTTTTCGGTAGATGAGCAGAATAGAGCCTCGCAGCCAACGCTCGCAACTATTCTTTGAGGCCCCGGCTCAGGTTTCTCAGACCGTGAGCCAGGCTGTGTTTATTATGAACCAATCAAACTATGATATGCCCTCATAAGACTAAGACCTTCAGCCGAAAACCGAAAACCGAAAACCGAAAACTCCTCCGCACCCTGGGGCTCATAATCTTGGTGACCCTGGCCGGCTGCGGCCGCGAACCCCTACCCAAAAGTTCAATCGTCGTCTTTGGGTCCCCGGATTCGCCCCGGCTGCGCCAAGCGGTGGCCGGATTGCAGGCCACATTGGGCCCCGGCCCCGTGGAAATGGTTTTGGTCCCGGAGTTCGGATCCGAAGGGCAGGAAACTTTGCGGCGCGTGCGGAAAACCCGGCCCCGGTTCCTGGTGGTCCTGGGCACCCCGGCGCTCCTGCTGGCGGCTCCGGTGGAAAAAAAGGTTCCGGTGGTCTTCGGCTTGGTGGCCAACCCCTATTTTACCGGGGCGGCCTATGACCCGGCCCATCCCGAGGACCACCAGGAGAACGTCACCGGCATTGCGTCCCCGGCGCCCCTGAGCGCCGCCTTGCAGCACGGCGTCAGTCTTTTGGGGAAGGGCTCCTGGGGTCTGCTCTATGATCCCACCGACGGCGTGGCCGCGGACCTGGCCCGGCGCTTCGAGTCCGAGGCGGGCCGCCTGGGGTTGCAAGCCTTGACCGAAACCAGCGCCGCGGCCGCCACCGACACCGGCGGCCTGGCGCGACTGATCAAGCGGGAGGCCAAGGTGATCTACCTGCCCCCGGCGCCCAGCACCGCCCGCTACGCCCCCCTGGTGCTGGAGGCGGGCCGCCAAATGAAAGTGCGGGTAGTGAGCAGCCTCCCCGAAGGTGATCGTAAAGGGGCGGTCTTGTGGGTGGCCCTGGATTACCATAAACTGGGGGAGGATATCGGAGACCTGGCCCGGCGGATCCTGGCAGGCGAGAAGCCCAAGGCCATCCCCATTACGGAAAATATCCCGCTCAAGGTGGAAGTGGACGAAACCCTGGCCCGGAAATGGAGCGGATATCCGCCGGTTAAGTAAAAGGGGGAAAAGGGGAAAAGGGATAAAAACTCCGATTTTTTTAGCCTTTTCCTTTTCGCCTTTTAACCTTTTCCCCTTTTCACCCGATTCAGGCAATGGACATTTTATAAATGAACCTAAGCGAACACGGCAGGAGGAATATATGACCGCATCCCCAAATTTCGATCCGGCCGCCTGGCAGCCTGAGATCACCTTGAAGCGCTTTACCCTGGCCAACGGCCTGACGCTGTTCGTGCTGCCGGATCACCGTTTGCCCATCGTCTCCCTGCAAATTCACTACAAGGTGGGCTCCCGCCATGAACTGCCGGGTATCACCGGCATTTCGCATCTCTTCGAGCATCTGATGTTCCGGGGCACCGAGACCCTGGGGCCTGAGGAGTTCTCCCGCATCCTCCAGGCCAAGGGCGGGGAGATCAACGCCTTCACCACCCGGGACAACACCTCCTATTTTGAAAATCTGCCGGCGGAACACCTGGAACTGGGTCTTAGGCTTGAAGCCGACCGCCTGATTAACCTGAAGCTGGACGACGACACCTTTCAGCCGGAACTCCAGGTGGTCATCAGCGAACGCAAATTGCGTTCCGTGGACAGTCCCTTCGGGCTGGTGGAAGAGCAGTTGTTCGCCACCGCCTACACCCAGCACCCATACGGTTGGCCGGTGGTGGGCTGGGACCAGGATCTGCACCGCATGACCCTGGAAGATTGCCTGTCCTACCGCCGCAGCCACTACCACCCCGGCAAGATCACCGTGGTCATTGCCGGAGACGTGGAACCCGAGCGCGCCCGGGACCTGGTGGACCAGTATTTCGGCCGGATTCCCGCCCCGGCCGCGGCCCCTGAGCCCAAAATCGCCGAGCCGCCCCAGCGGGGCGAGCGCCGGGCCGTCTTGAAGAAGGTCTCCCAGGTGGAGGCCCTGTTCGCCGGGTTTCATGTCGTGGGGCTGGACCACCCCGATCTCTACCCCTTGAACCTGCTGGCGGTCATCCTCTCCGGCGGCAAGGCCTCCCGGTTTCACCAGGATTTTGTCCGCCAGGGCAAGGCCATCGCCCTGGACGTGGAACTGGCCCCCCTGCCCTTCTCGGCCCAGGACCCGGACCTCCTGATGATCGCCGCGGTGGCGGCCCCGGGCCAATCCCTGCCGGAGCTGGAGCAAGAACTGTGGGCCGCGATAGACCAGCTGACCCAGGAGGGCGTGACCCCGGCGGAACTGGCCCGGGCCAAAAAACTGCTGCGCTCCCAGGCGGTGCGCTCGTTAGCCCATAATTTCTTCCGTGGCCTGTTAGTGGGCCTGTTTCATCTCAAGACCGGGGACGCCCAGCTGGCCAACCGGATTCTCAGCTCCCTGGAGGCAGTCACCGCCGACGACATTCTCCGGGTGGCCCGGACCTACCTCCGGGAAGACAACCGCACCGTGGTGGTGCTGAAGCCGGTCACCCCGGAGGAGAGCCAGGCTTTGGGGACGTTGCAGTGAGCTGTGAGCAGTTTCCGGTTAGCGGTTAGCGGTTAGCAGAAAATGCCTGTAATTACCAGATGTTATTATTTTGGGGCGGTTATTGCTCACCACAGATAGCCGGTTATTTTGAAGCTGAGGAGAAATTTATGAAACTTTTTGATTGGCGCCCAGGATTGTCAGGTCTTATTTGTCTCCCCCAAGAGGGCAGTTTACCGGGGCAAAAACCGCGGCTTTACTTCATTGCAGTTGCTCATGAGCCCTTGGCTCACCCGTAAATTATGAAAAGTACGTGGCCAAATGGCGGCGGCCACAGGCCGCCCTATAACCTTGAACTTTGAACCTTGAACTTTGAACTTTTTGGAACAGAAATAGATGAAAAAGGACTCTATAGAGTGAGAGAGGACCTTATGAGGTGGTGGGAGGCATATTATAATCAATTCCCAAAACTTGCTGAAAAAGAAGGGAAAAAACCATTTAAAACACCCGAAGGTGAAAATTATAAGAGATTGCTCAACCATGGATATTTAAGGCCAAGGGCCGAATAACTAACTGCTAATTGCTAACTGCTAATTGCTATTTGCTAAAGGACACCGATATGGCATTCAATCTTCCTGAAATCCACCAGGCCACCCTGCCCGGCGGCATGAGACTTTTAGGCGTCGAGTACGACCGGGTACCCTGGATCAGTCTTACCTTCATGGCCAAGCGGGGCGCCGAAACCGATCCCCCGGACAAACCCGGCGTGGCCGATTGGGCCGCGGAGCTGCTCACCCTGGGCACCGCCCGGCGCACCCAGTTGCAGTTGGCGGAGGACATCGAATTCCGGGGTGCGGCGCTCAACGCCCGGGGCGGCTGGGACGCCACCCTGGTGAACCTGGAAGGGCTGAGCGAGGATTTTGCGGAGCTGATGGCCACCATGGCTGAGGTGGTCCAGACCCCCGGGTTTCCCGAAGACGAGTTCGCACTGCTCACCGAGCGCCGCCGGGCCGAACTGGTGCACCAGCAGGACGATCCCCGGGAAATGGCCAATATCCGTTACCTGCGCCTGTTTTTCGGTGATTCGCCTTACGGCCACGCGGTGCCCGGAGAACTTTCCCGCCTGGACAACATCGGGCTGGCGGATCTGAAGGAATTTTACCGCCGGGAGTTCACCCCGGCCACCGGCACCCTGGTGGTGGTGGGCATGGAGGCCTTTGCCCGGGTGAAGGAAGAGGCGGCCCGGCTCTGGGGCAGTTGGACCGGGGGTGGCCCGGCCAGCCCGCCTTATGTTGCGGCGCCCGCAGGTCTCTGCGCCCCAGGGATCTATCTCCTGGACCGGCCCGACCTGACCCAGAGCGAAATCCGGGTCGGGCACCTGGGAATGCCCCGGGCGCACCCCGATTACTTCCCCCTGAAGCTGGTGAACTACATCCTGGGCGAAGGCGGCTTTTCCTCCCGTCTCATGGCCCGCATCCGCTCGGACCTGGGATTCACCTACGGCATCCGCAGCAGTTTCTCCAGCCGCCGGGCCCCGGGTCCCTTCATAGTCTCCACCTTCACCCCGGCGGCGAACACCGCCCAGGTGGTGGACGAGATCAGGGCGGTGATCACCGAAGTCCACCAGAACGGGGTGACGGAACAGGAACTGGCGGAGGCCCAGAGCTACTACGTGGGCCACTTCCCTCTGGGGCTGGAGACCTCCCGGGGGATCGCCCGGCAGGTGATGTCCATCGACCTCTATGACCTGGGGACGGATTTCCTCAAGCGCTATTGTGACCAAATCCGCGGCGTCACCCTGAAAACCGCGGCCAGTGCGGCTCAGGACCACTTGCAGCCCGGCAACCTGGTGACTCTGGTTATGGGGCCGGCCGCGGTCTGCGCTGAGTCTTTGCGGAATCTCGGGCCGGTGAAAATTCTTGACGAACTTTAGGTTCCCGATTTTTTAGTTGACAAATGCCTCTCGATATTATGAGATAGATATGATTTTGTGAAAAAAAGGATAAGCCCATAGGGGACCAATTAACCGAGGGAGGAAAGTTTTCATGCATAAAACTCCATTGTTGGATCAACTGGAGTCCGGTCCGTGGCCTAGCTTCGTAAAAGATTTGAAGCGGGTCGCCGGCCGGAAAAAATCAGCGGCGGATTTGCTGGGCGTTTTAGAGCGTTCGTACAAAGACAAGATCACCCACTGGAAGCATGGCGGCATCGTGGGCGTCCTGGGTTACGGCTCCGGCATCATCGGCCGTTACACCGACCTGCCGGATGAGTTCCCCGGGGTCGAGCATTTCCACACGGTCCGGGTCAACAACCCTTCCGCCTGGTTCTATACCACCGATGCCCTTCGGGAACTGTGCGACATTTGGGACCGGCATGGCAGCAGCGTGCTGAACGTGCACGGCTCCACTGGCGACATGATCTTCCTGGGCACCACCACCGATGAACTGGAACCCACCTTTGCCGAACTGACGGCCAAAGGCTGGGACTTGGGCGGCTCCGGGTCTGCCATGCGGACCCCGTCCTGCTGCGTGGGCCAGGCCCGCTGCGAATGGGCCTGTTATGACACCATGAACCTGTGCTATGAATCCACCCAGAATTTCCAGTTCGAGATGCACCGCCCGTCTTTCCCTTATAAATTCAAGATCAAATGCTCCGGCTGCCCCAACGACTGCGTAGCCGCGGTGGCCCGGGCCGACATGAGCGTTATCGGCGTCTGGAAGGATGACATTCGCATCGACCAGGCCGCGGTGAAAGCCTATGCCGGCGGCGAAATCAAGCCCGCAGGCGGCGGCACCGTTTATGCCAAGCTGGACATCAAGGCCGACGTCACCGATCTCTGCCCCACCGGGTGCATGAGCTATGACGGCAGCAAGCTGACCATCGACAACGCCAACTGCAACCACTGCATGCACTGCATCAACCTGATGCCCCAGGCCCTGCGGCCCGGCACCGAAGGCGGCGCCACCCTGCTCCTGGGATCGCACGCCCCCATCCTGGAAGGGGCCCAGATGAGCTGGGTTATCGTACCCTTCATGAAGATGGAATCTCCCTATGATGAATTCATGGAGCTGGTAGGCAATATCCATGAATGGTGGTCGGAAAACGGCAAAAACCGGGAGCGCGTGGGTGAATTGATGTTGCGTCTGGGGATGCGGAATTTCTTCCAGGGCGTGGGTCTGGAGCCGCCGCCGCAAACCATCAGGACCCCCCGGGCCAACCCCTTCTTCTTCTGGCACGCCGAAGACTTCGAGGCCGAGGCCGCGGGACGCAAATACATCAAATAATGAGGCAACCTTCTCATTAAAGCATACTTGCCTGGCCTAGTGCCGAATCATAAGGAGGAATGAGGAAAATGGCTGAACGTATAACTGATATTGGCCCCCCAAAATATGACAAGTTCTTGCCGCCCGTCATTAAAGACAACTACGGCAAGTGGAAATACCATGAAATTCTGGAACCCGGCGTGCTGGTGCATGTGTCCGAATCCGGCGCCAAAATCTTTTCCGTCCGGGGCGGCTCCGGCCGCCTGGTGACCACCGACTTCATCAAAGACGTGTGCGGCATTGCCGACCAGTTCTGCGATGGCTTCCTGCGCTTCACCTCCCGGAACAACATCGAGTTCCTGCTCACCGACCAGGGCAAGATCGCCGGCCTGAAGGACGCCTGTGCAAAGATGGGCATCCCCGTCGGCGGCACCGGCCACTCGGTGACCAGCATCGTCCACACCCAGGGCTGGGTCCATTGCCACACCCCGGCCATCGACGCCTCGGGTATCGTCAAGGCCGTCATGGACGACCTGTTCGAGTACTTCGGCTCCCACAAGCTGCCGGCCCAGGTTCGGATCGCCCTGGCCTGCTGCCTCAACATGTGCGGCGCGGTGCACTGCTCCGACATCGCCATCCTGGGGATCCACCGCACGCCTCCCAAAGTGAACCACGAGAGGCTGCGCCACCTGTGCGAAATACCCACCACCATCGCCTCCTGTCCCACCGGCGCCATCCGGCCCCATCCGGACAAGAGCATCAAGAGCGTGGTGATCAACGACGAACGCTGTATGTACTGCGGCAACTGTTACACCATGTGCCCGGCCCTGCCGGTGTTTGACTCCGTGAAAGGCGGTGTGGCCCTCTTGGTAGGCGGGAAAGTATCCAATGCCAAGAGCCCGCCCATGTTCTCCAAGCTGGCGGTGCCATATCTGCCCAACAACCCGCCCCGCTGGCCGGAAGTGGTCCAGGCCGTCCGCAAGATCCTCATCAAGTACGCCGAAGGCGCCAACAAGTTCGAGCGCGTGGGCGAGTGGGTCACCCGGATCGGGTGGGAGAAGTTCTTTGAAGTATGCGAAATTCCCTTCACCTTCCAGCACATTGACGACTACCGGTGGGCGTATGACACCTACCGGACGTCGATGCATTTTAAATTCTAAAGCAGGTGGGATAAATGGCACTATCCAAAGCAGAGTTGGTGGAATACATCTTCGCAATGGTTGAAAAAGCCCAGGGCAAAAAGCAGCTCAAGGCCATGGACATTCAAAAAGCCGTGCTCAAAGAGCATCCTGATCAGCCCAAGAACGATATCAAGTTCGGGATCAAGGATCTCATTGACGGCGGCCGCTGCGTCTACACCTACTTCGGCGGGAGCTTCATCGAAATTCCCCACGAAGAAGGGGCTGCCAAGCACTAATGCCTCGGCCCTGTCCCCGGTTGTTGCTGTCAGCTCTTCGGGGCGGGGCCGGCAAGACCACCTTGACGTTGGGGCTTCTGGCCGCCTGGCGGGACCAGGGGCGTCGAGTCGTGCCCTTTAAAAAAGGGCCCGACTATATCGACCCGGCCTGGCACTGCCTGGCGGCGGGATGCCCCAGCCATAATCTGGACCCCTTCCTCATGGAGGGGGACCAGATTCTGGCTTCCGTAGCCCGTCATGCCGCCCAAGCGGATGCCATCCTGATCGAAGGCAACCGGGGGCTCTACGACGGTCTCGACGTCCAGGGCACCTCTAGCACCGCGGAGTTGGCCAAGTTCCTGGCCACCCCGGTGGTGTTGGTGGTGGATTGTTCCATGCGGACCCGCACCACCGCCGCCGTGGTGCTGGGCTGCCAGCACTTCGACCCCCTGGTGCCCATCCGGGGCGTCATCCTCAACCAGATCGCCCGTCCCCGCCACGAAGCCATCATCCGCCAGGCCATCGAAACCTACTGCGGCATTCCGGTGCTGGGGGCCATCCCCCGCCTCAAGTGTGACGTCTTTCCCGAACGCCACATGGGGTTGGTGCCCCCCCAGGAGCACACCACCGCCATCCGGGCCGTAACCACCGCCCGGGACCTGGCCATGCGGTACCTGGACCTGGAGGGCCTCTGGCAGGTGGCCAGCCAAGCGGCGCCCCTCCCTGAAGTAATCATTCCCCAACCCTCCTTCTGCGCCGACTGCGCCCCGCCGGTCATCGGCGTCATCCGGGACTCCGCCTTCCAGTTTTATTATCCCGAAAACCTGGAGGCCTTGCGGGAAGCGGGGGCCGCGGTGATGGAACTCAGCGCCCTGGACGAGCCGGTGCTCCCGGCTCACCTGGACGCCCTCTATATCGGCGGCGGCTTCCCCGAAACCCACGCCCGGGCCTTGAGCGAGAATTTGAGCTTCCGTAATTCCGTCAAGGCTGCGGCCGAGGCCGGTTTGCCTATCTACGCCGAATGCGGCGGCCTCATGTACCTGGGAGAGCATATCCAGGTGGGGGGCGACAAGTTTCCCATGGTAGGCATTTTCCCTTACGACTTCGTCATGGGCAAAAAGCCCCAGGGCCACGGCTACACCATCCTGGAAGTGGCCGGGGACAACCCCTACTTTCCCGCCGGCGCCGTGCTCAAGGGCCATGAGTTTCACTATTCCCGGATCGTTCCCGACCCGGCCCCTGAGGTCCCCATGGCCTTCAGGGTCACCCGGGGCTCCGGTATGGCCGGGCAGCGGGAAGGCCTCCTGTTCCGGAACGTCCTGGCGACCTACACCCATCTCCACGCCCTGGGTTGCCCCCAATGGGCCAAGGCGCTGGTGCGCCGGGCTCGGGAGTATCATGGCGACCAGGATCTGGAGGAGAACCTCTCGCCCCCGAAGCACGAGACTTCCGAACCGGTGCGCCTCTAACCCGGCAACACCTTCCTTTCCCCGGTTATCCCCTATCCGGCCCATCGAGCCGGGACGTCACGCCTCTTAGCCCCAGTTCGGAAAACATCTCATTCCAAAGAGCAGTCAACCGACTATTATTTGTCATTCTGAGCCTAGCGAAGAATCTCCTTTTTTGAGCCGCCGAGATTCGCTACGAAGCTGCGCTGCGTTCAGAATGAAGGAATATACATTGTCATTTGACTGCACCTTCGTATCAAGGCTTTCTTGATGAGCAATCACGCCCGGCCCACTTGCCGGCCTGAGGCAAACATACTTATCCTGGTTTCGAAACTTCGTTTTTATGCTATATTATGAAGAATGGTGCACTATTTTAAGGAGGTAACAACTCATGGCTTGGCGGGTTGAAGTTGACGAGGACAAATGTACCGGCGATGAAGAGTGCGTTAACGTCTGTCCCGTGGGGGTCTTGGAGATGCAGAACGACAAGGCCGTCGTGGTTAACGAGGATGAATGTCTCGGGTGCGAGAGCTGTATCGAGGTCTGCCCCTCGGCGGCTATCACGGTAACGGAAACCTAAACGCCGCGGCGGCTGCAAAACTGACCAGGGGAGGCGGGACTTTGGTCCCCCTCCCCTTTTTATGTGCGCCTTGGCGTCTTGGCTAAAACATCAGTGTTCGCAGCTCATCCCCTCGGCGCAGGACATGCACTCCTTCAAGGGCTCCAGTTCCTCCGGGGTAGCCGGGCGCGCCTCGATAACCTTAATCTGGTAACGCAGATCATGGCCCGCGAGGGGGTGGTTCATATCCAGGATCACGGCCGCGGGCGTAACTTCCTTGACGGTCAAGGGGTATTCCGGCGGAAACGGCAGGTTGGCCGGGAGCACCTTCTGGCCCGGCTTGAGTTCCATGTCCAGAGGAAAGACCTTGTGGCTCCACTCCTGGACAAAGCCGGGATCGTATTCTCCGAAGGCCTCGGCCGCGGGCACCGTGAACTCCACCGCATCCTGGACCCTGAGTCCCAGGAGACGGCGCTCCAGCCCCGGCATGAGTTCGTTGCAACCGGCTATGAAGGTGAGCACCTCCGGGGCCTCCGGAGTGCCCCGGAGTTGTTCCCCGGAATCCAGCCACAGGCGGTACTCCAGAGTGACATAGTTATCTTTGGCAATGACAGACATAGTGGTTTTACCTTTAACCTCGTGATATAATCTATAAATTATAACTGAATCATAATCATTCCGTAACCCTATGGCCGCACAATGATTCGCAAGGCTAGAATACACGAAGTCCCGGAAATCCGCCGCTTCCTGACGGAATTTTCCCAGGATGGGGGCATCCTGCCCCGGACCCTGGCTGATCTCTATGGGCAGCTGCGGGATTACTACGTCTACCGGCAGGACCAAGGCCCCCTCCTGGGCATCGCCGCCTTACACATCTGCTGGGCCGGCCTGGGAGAAATCCGGTCCGTGGCCGTCGCGCCGGCCCACCAGCGGCAAGGCATCGCCTCCCGCCTGGTTAAAGCCTGCCTGGCCGAGGCCCGGGCCATCGGGTTGAGCGAAATCTTCCTCCTGACCCTGGCCCCGGACTTTTTCCAGCGCTTCGGTTTCCGGATCGTGTCCCGGGAAGACCTGCTGCCCATTGTCTGGGCCGATTGCGTCAATTGCGTCAAATTTCCCGACTGCGACGAAATTCCCATGGTGCTTAATTTGGAGTCAGGGATATAATATTAACGAAGGGATTCACCACACGCCAGTAAGGTGACAGGAATTATGTTATCTGAAGGAATCATTGAGTATACCGTGCACATTTGGCAGGAGGGCAATCAATTTATTGCCCACGCCATGCCCATGGATGTCATGAGTTCAGGTCTTACTCCGGAATCAGCCCGGAAAGCCTTGGATGAAGCCGTGAGGGTCTTTCTTCTTACCCTGGAGGATATGGGCACGACGGAGGAAGTCCTCCAGGAATGCGGCTATCAGCTGATCCAGGGAAGCTGGAAATGCCCTCCATGGGTTTCCATTGAAAGGCACTCCGCCGTGGTCGGTATCTGATACATGACCAGGATGGCGCCGGTCCATTGGAAGGTGCTGGAGAAGATATTTCTGACTAAAGGATTCATATTTGCCCGGCAAGAGGGCAGTCACCGCTCCTACGTAAAACCCGGTATTTCCAGGCCCATCGTAATTCCCACTTATGATGAAGTCCCGGTTGCCAGCATCAAAAATAATCTTAAAACCGCGGGAATTTCCAGAGAAGAATTCCTGGCGTTATTAAAGGATGCTTAATAAATATTATGCCACCATGCCAATCCTTGCCCCTGGTGGTTAATCGCTAACCAATTATGATCGACTTAATCCTAAAAAAGATATTCGGCAGCAAAAACGACCGGGAGCTGAAGCGCATGGCCCCCCTGGTGGACCGCATCACCAGCCTGGAGCCGGAATACCGGGCCTTGCCCGACGCCCAGCTCCAGGCCAAAACCGCTCTTTTCAAGGAGCGCCTGGACGCGGACGAACCCCTGGAAGACCTGTTGCCCGAGGCCTTCGCCACGGCCCGGGAGGCCTCGGCCCGGGTCTTGGGGATGCGCCCCTTCGACGTCCAGGTCATCGGCGGCATCGTGCTGCACCAGGGCAAGATCGCCGAAATGAAGACCGGTGAAGGCAAAACCCTGGTGGCCACCATGCCTGCCTACCTCAACGCCCTCACCGGCCGCGGGGTGCATATCGTCACCGTCAACGACTACCTGGCCCGCCGGGACGCCCATTGGATGGGTGGTATCTACCGGTTCCTGGGCCTCACGGTGGACACCATCGTCCACGGCCTGGACGACAACGAGCGCCGCCGGGCCTATGGTGCGGATATCACCTACGGCACCAACAACGAGTTCGGGTTCGATTATCTCCGGGATAACATGAAGTTCTCCCTGAATGATTACGTCCAGCGGGACTTCCACTATGCCATCGTCGACGAAGTGGATTCCATCCTCGTGGACGAGGCCCGGACGCCCCTGATCATTTCCGGCCCGGCCGAGGAATCCACCCAGCTCTACTACACCCTCAACCAGGTATGCAAGCAGATGAAGCCGGAGCAGGACTTCACCGTGGACGAAAAGGCCCGTTCGGTCATCATCACCGAGGATGGCGTCGCCCACGCCGAGAAGCTGGTCAACCTGCCCAATCTCTATGATCCCCGGAACATCGAGGTCCTGCACCACCTCCAGGCCGCCTTGAAGGCCCACAACCTGTTCAAGCGGGACGTGGATTATATCGTCAAGGAAGGCCAGGTCCTCATCGTGGACGAATTCACCGGCCGCCTCATGCCCGGCCGGCGCTACTCCGACGGCCTGCACCAGGCCCTGGAGGCCAAGGAAGGGGTGAAAATTGAGAACGAAAACCAGACCCTGGCCACCATCACCTTCCAGAACTTCTTCCGCATGTACGACAAACTGGCGGGCATGACCGGCACCGCCGACACCGAAGCCGAGGAATTCAAGAAGATCTACAACCTCGAAGTCATGATTATCCCCACCCACAAAAAGATGATCCGGACGGATTACCCCGACGCGATCTATCGCACCGAGGCGGAAAAGTACACCGCGGTGGTGGCGGATATCACCGATTGCTACCAGCGGGGCCAACCGGTCCTGGTGGGCACCACCTCCATTGAAAAATCGGAACACGTCAGCCGGCTCCTGAAAAAGGAAGGCATCAAACACGAAGTGCTCAATGCCAAGCAGCACGAGAAAGAGGCCCAGATCGTGGCCCACGCCGGGCAGATGGGCCGGGTGACCATCGCCACCAATATGGCCGGCCGCGGCACCGACATCGTCTTAGGCGATGGGGTGGTGGAACGGGGCGGGGTCCATATCCTGGCCACTGAACGCCACGAGTCGCGGCGCATCGACAACCAGCTTCGGGGCCGCTCCGGCCGCCAGGGCGATCCCGGCACCTCCCGGTTCTATCTCTCCCTGGAAGACGACCTCCTGCGTATCTTCGGGTCCGACCGCATCAAGGGCCTCATGGCCCGCCTGGGGATGGAGGAGGGGGAACCCATCGAGCACCGCCTGGTGTCCAATGCCATCGAGAAGGCCCAGAAGCGGGTGGAAGGTCATAACTTCGACATCCGCAAACACCTCCTGGAATACGATGACGTCATGAACAAGCAGCGGGAGGTGATCTATTCCCAACGCCGCCAGATCCTGAGCGGCGTAACCCTCGAAGAAGACCTCATGGATATGGCCGCCGAACTGGTGGAGGATATCGCCCAAGAATACACCGCCGACAAAATGCCGGAGGAATGGGACCTCAAGGCCCTGGGAGACGCCACCTACCGGCAGTTCGGCTTCCGGGTCTCTATGGAAAACCTGGACGGCGACCTGGACCATGACATTAACGACATCCTCTTCGACCTGGTGGAAAAGCGCTTCGCGGCCAAGCGCGACGAGATCGGCCCCGAACTCTTTAAGGAATTGCAGCAGATGGTCATGCTCCAGGTCGTGGACAACCACTGGAAGGATCACCTCCTGTCCATGGACCACCTCCGGGACGGCATCGGGCTTAGGGGCTACGCCCAGGTGGACCCCCTGCGGGAATATAAGCGGGAAGGCTATGAGATTTTCATGGACCTGATCCACCGCATTAAGGCGGACACGGTGGGCACCCTGTTCCACCTCCAGGTGAGACCCCACCATGAACCGCCGCCGGAGGCCCGGCCGGCCCAGCCAGCCATGGTGTTCAGCCACGGCGGCGACGGCGGCGCCCAGCCCAAAGAGCGCCAGAAGAAAAAGGTCGGCCGCAACGACCCCTGCACCTGCGGCAGCGGCAAGAAATATAAGAAGTGCTGCGGCAAGTGAACCCTCCTCCCGGCATTGACATTTCGCCTCGCCAGCACCAAATTATAGTGAAAATTTGGTTATGGAGGTGAAATATGGTTCGACATAAAATGAAGTTTGCCCTGACGTCGGTTGTGGTGGCGGTGGTTGCCGTGGTCTTTCTGATCGGCGCCGCTTCCGGTGAAAAGGGCAAAGAGCCGGTTTCCAGCTATGCGCCGGTGGTGATTAAGGAAAGCTTTGCCACCATTATGGACCGTATGAAGTCGGAGAAGCCCAAGATCATGGCCCGGCAGATGGAGTTGCTGAAAAACCGCTATGATTTGAGTGACCGGAAGGCCAAAGATGTAACCATGACCAAGGGCAAGGCCGTCCAGGAAGGGACGCGGGCGAAGCTGGCTGCCGGCCTGACCTGGGAAAAACTGGGCGCCATGAGCCCGGAAGACATCAAGGCCAAGGGCTTGTGGCCGGCGGGGTTTCTGCCGCTGCCCCATCCCAATCACCCCGAAGGGGGCATGCTCTTTCCCAAGTATCACATCGAAGAAATCAAAAAGCAGGAAGGCCGGGACCTGACCCGTTATGACCTGGACTTTGATCTTCCGGATCATTTCTTACCCGAATTTCCGCCTCCCGTCTTTCTCACCACCCGGCCCGACCTGGGGGATGTGTCCCAGGGGAAGCTCATCACCATCATGAATTACTTCGAACTCTTCAACGGGGTGCTCAATCCCAAGCAACTGGAGGGCTTGCGCCTCCTGGTCACCCCCTTCCCCCAGCAGCAGTTCAACCAGACGGATGACCGGCGTTCGGAGCTGGCCAGCCGGGGCGTGACCTGCTTTGATTGCCATGTCAACGGCCACACTAATGCGAGCACCCACCTGGTGGGAGACATCCGGCCCCAGGAATTCCGCCACCGCCTCGACACCCCGCCCCTGCGGGGAGTGAACATCCAGCGTCTCTTCGGCTCCCAGCGGGCCTTGAAATCGGTGGAGGATTTTACCGAATTCGAGCAGCGGGCCGCCTACTTTGACGGCGACCCGGTGATCGCCACCAAAAAAGGCGTGAACATCCTGGAGCGGGGCAGCCAGGTGCATTTCATGGCAGAGTTCCAGGCGCTCCTGGATTTTCCTCCGGCGCCCAAACTGAATATCTTCGGCAAGCTGGACCCCAAAAAGGCCACGGACTCGGAAAAGCGGGGCCAGGAACTGTTCTTCGGCAAGGCTGAATGCGCCCACTGCCACGCCGCCCCGTATTACACCGACAACTCCATGCACAACCTGCGCACCGAGCGCTTTTTCAAGCCCCAGATGGTCAATGGCCGCATGGCCAACCAGGACGGCCCCATCAAGACCTTCCCGCTCCGGGGCATCAAGGATTCGCCCCCCTACCTCCACGACGGCCGCCTCCTGACCCTGGAGGACACGGTGGAGTTCTTCAACCTGGTGCAGGGGCTGAACTTGAATGCCCAGGAAAAGCAAGACCTGGTGGCCTTCATGCGGGTCCTCTAATACCATTTTCACTTTGTTATGACACCAATTAAGCATATAACCTATTGAAATCACCCGTAGGGCCGGGTTTGAAACCCGCCCCTACAAACCGCAACCGGTCTTTGTAGGGGCGCACCTGTGTGTGCGCCCTCTCGGGGGGACACGCAGGTCCCCCCCTACAAGAATTGTCCATTGATCGCCAATTGGTATCAAGGTCATGGTTCTCAAGGGCACGGGGTGAGCGAAACCGGTGGCCCCGTTTTCCCTCGGAAAAATTAATGGCACAGGCATCTTGCCTGTGCCGAGTTTTTTTGTCATGCTGAGCGGAGTAAACCCTGACCAACTATACTCGTTGCCAAGAGTTTCCCCCCTTCACCCTAACCCTCTCCCCCCGTTGGGGGGAGAGGGGATAAGAGGAAAGAACTTTTGGCAAACGCTATAAATTGGAGAACCTGACATGCTCGTCCCGGGATTCAAATTCGCCGCCACCGCCGCGGCCATCAAAAAGCCCGGCGTGTTGGACCTGGCCCTGATGGTGGCGGATACCCCCGCGGCCGCGGCCGGGGTGTTTACCAAGAACCGGGTCAAGGCCGCACCGGTGGTGATCACCCAAGCCCGCCTGCGGAAAGGCTTAGCCCAAGCCATCCTGGTGAATGCCGGCAACGCCAACGCCTGCAACGGCCCCCGGGGATTGGAGACCGCCCGGGCCACCAGCCGGGCGGCCGCCAAGCTGCTCAATATCCCGGAGCTTCTGGTGCTGCCGTCGTCCACCGGGGTCATCGGGGCGCCGCTGCCCGGGGACCGGATCATCCAGGCCCTGCCCCAGTTGGTGGCCGGGCTCCACCCTGACGGGTTGGGCGAGGCCGCTCGGGCCATCATGACCACCGACACCCGGCCCAAAGCCGCGTTGGTGCAGGGGAATGTTGGCGGCAAGCAATTCACCCTGGCCGGCATCGCCAAAGGCTCGGGCATGATCCACCCGGATATGGCCACGCTGTTGGTCTTTATCTTCACCGACGCCGCGGCCACGCCCCAGGTCCTGAAAACGCTGCTGCGCCAGGCCCTGCCCACCAGCTTTAACCGGATTACGGTGGACGGCGACACCTCCACCAACGACACGATTCTCCTGCTGGCCAGTGGAAAAGCGGGAAATCCGGTCATCTCCGAGACCGGAGTCATGATGTCGGCCTTGGGGGAGGCGGTGAACCGGGTGATGTATGACCTGGCCCGCCAGGTGGTGGCCGACGGCGAAGGCGCCCGGCACGTCTACCGGATCGAGGTTACCGGCGCCGCCACCGCCGCGGAGGCCAAAAAGGCCGCCCTGACCGTGGCCCTCTCGCCCCTGGTCAAGACCGCCATGGCCGGCGAAGACGTCAACTGGGGGCGCATCATGGCCGCCCTGGGGCGCTCCGGCGCCAACTTCGACCCCGAGCGGGTGGATATCGCCTTCGGCCCTCACCCCGTGGTCCAAAATGGCCGGGGCCTGGGCCCCAAGGCCGAAGCCGCGGCCCAGCAGGTAATAAAATCCGGCCCCTTTACGGTGACCATCAACCTGAACAATGGGGCCTTTGCCGACTACTACGAGACCTGTGACTTCACCGAGGACTACATCCGTATCAACGCCGACTACCGGAGTTGAAACGAACGGTCATTTTCTCACGTCGGTGGGGCGGCCGTCCCTGGC
>Ga0351880_1030_pt1 | contig 44539 bp, 34 predicted proteins | sample BONcelFGM3001E13_FD_206766 | JGI IMG/M metagenome (GOLD analysis project Ga0351880, IMG submission 206766) | Enriched cells from coal bed in the Powder River Basin, Montana, United States - BONCAT cells FGM rep3 HSBNCT.FGM.300.1.E13 ...
TATCTGAAATATTGAATATTAATACTGTCGTATCATTGTTACAAAGACATTTTAATTTATCTCATGGTTCAAGATTACCGGTAATAGCTATCTATTCAATTTATCAAGAATTATTTAAACAAATTAAAAGATATGATGATAAAACTTTGACTGTTCCTAATGTCCATACTTCTTCTGATAAACATGGTTTTGGTGATGTTGAGATTTGGAATGCTGATGGAACACCATTTGAGATGGTTGAAATAAAACATAATATTCCAATAGATAGAAATATGATATTTGATATTGTAAAAAAGTCACAAGGCACTACAATACAACGATATTACCTATTGACTACTAATGTAGAAAATTTTATTAATTTTGAAGAAGAGCAGTATATCAATAAATTTATTTTACAAATCAAAAAAGATTTTAATTTGGAAGTAATAGCAAATGGGATAATTTATAGTATTAAATATTATTTGAGATTCATTGAAAACTACAATCAGTTTATTTTAACATATACAAAAAATTTAATAAATGATTCAAAAAACTCAACAGAAATTAAAGAAAGTCATATAGAGTTTTGGCTTAACGAAATAAAAGCACATAATATTGAAAACCAAACAAATTTTTCATAGAATCAATCAAATTACAAGATACGATGTTTTGATAAAAAATAACTATTGTGAAAATATGAGGATAATCCTATGCTTACAATTTCGGATGAAAAAATAAAAGAAATTGCTGAATCTATTAATGCCGGGCTTATTTGCTATTATCATATTAAAACAGGTGATATTATTAGTTGTCCTGACCCTGTTAAATGGCTCGGAGTTGATGATGAAGAGTTCGAAGAAGAATTAAAAAATATTGAAGAAGATTGTGATAATTATATTGTCTTTGAGGGAATGGAAACTCATGAGAGTTCCAGAGTTATGGAAGACTTTGCACATTCGGTGGAAGACAACAAACTTCAAGCAAAATTATTTAATGCTTTAAACAGAAGAAAACCATTTGCCAATTTTAAAAATGTAATTGATGAATCGGGAGATCATCGGCAAAAATGGTTTGATTTCGAAAATGCAAGATATATTGAATGGGTCAAATATCAGATCGAATTTAACAAAATATAAAAAATAATTGGAGATTGAAAAGTGCCCAACTACCCTCTAAAGAAAGTGCTGATATTATTCAATTGGATTGCTTCCAATGAAAATAATAAATTTCATATTTTTTATTATTATCAATTCTCTTGCTAAACCTTAGGTATCCTTAATTTTGTTTTTATGATATACTATCAGTCTTGCTCCGGGTTGATTTGTTAGATAAAACCAGCACCATTCAAAAAAAACTCTTAATTTTGTTCTGAAATTAATCAGAAAGAAAATATGAAGTGTCGTCCATAGTAGCCAAGCAAGTAAGCCGGAAAATTTAAATTTTGTAAATTGTGCTACAGCTTTAGCCATACCGATAGTTGCTAAACTTCCTTTATCCTTATATTCAAACGGTTTTCTATCCTCAAATTTCAACCTAGATGCGATGTTCTTTGCAACGTATTCTGCTTCCTGATTAGCCGCAGGAGCAACTCCGGGTACTAATTTCCCCGTTTTATCGATTACTCTTGCCGCATCACCAATTACAAAAATATTCGGATTTCCGGGAATGGATAAATCCGGATTAACAATAGCTCTGTCAGATTTGTCAAGCGGAATATCTAATGTATGTATTAACGGAGATGCCATATTACCTGCCGCCCAATAGGTATTTACCGATTCGATAAATCCGTTGGTTGTCATGACACCTCTTTCACTTATATCCTTTACCATTGTATCGGTCATAACTTCAACACCAAGTTTGCCTAATGCTTTTGTTGCATAATTGGAAAGTGAAGGTGCAAATGATGGTAGAATTTTATTTCCTGCTTCAATTAAAACTACTCTTATATCGCCATATTTTAGGATTGGGAAATCAGGCAACATCGTTTTTAGCCCTACTTCTGCAATTGAACCTGCAAGTTCTACTCCGGTTGGTCCTCCACCAACTATAACAAATGTTAAATATTTCTTAACTTCGGGTGTATTGTATGTTGTAACGGCATTCTCAAATGAAAGTAAAATCTTTTCTCGAATTAAAAGTGCATCTTTAATATCCTTTAGTCCGGGTGCAAATTTTTCCCATAGGTCATTACCAAAATATGATTGTCTGTTACCCGGAGAAAGAATAAGGTAATCGAATTCAAGAGTACCATTGCGTAATTCAACGAGCATTTTTTCCTTATTAATGGAAACAGCTTCATCCATGATAACATTGACATTCCGATTTTTGTTTAATATATGACGCAAGGGAGCCGCTATATCACCAGGTGATAATGCCGCTGTTGCTACCTGATATAATAGTGGTTGAAATAAGTGATAATTGGTCTTTTCGATTAAAATCACATCAACTTTTGCATTTTTTAAACTTTTTGCCGCAGTCAGACCACCAAATCCACCACCAATTATTACAACCCTAGGTTTGGATAGTTGCATATATATCTAAATCAATATTATTAATTATTACTTGATTTTGAAAACGAAATTCATTGTTTTATGTTGTAGAATGGTCTTGTATATATAACAAAACAAAAATCATACTTTTTTAAAAATATTATAATTTCGTAGTTGGAATTCTTGTTATATAAATAGTAAAGAAAACCAATGAAATTTGTTTTGGTACTATGGAAATTAAAAATTCATTTTTAGACTTTATATCAATTATTTTCCCTTATTCCTTGTTTTTCATTGTAAATACTGAAAATGCCGCTGTAACTCTCATCAGATTATATATTATACCCTGAGTATCATCTAAAATATTCAGGTATAGCATACTCCTTCTTTTATTTGTAGTTGATTTTTGAATTCGCTTAAGTTGATTTTTATTGAATTTTCTAATCAATACATTGAATTCCCTGATTGATTCGGTTGATTCCGTTAATTCAACTAGTTCATTATTGTCAAATGCTTCAATTGAAGTTTCCAGAATTTTAGTAAATCCCTTTTCAATAAGTCTCAATTCTTCGACTTGTTCATTTTGAAATTTCTGATGATTGTTGTCGAAGTATTCCTGAATTTGCTTTGTAATATATTGCGTACGGGAAGCCATTTCGTGTAAAGCTCCTAATGCTTTTGCATAGGCATGACCTTGTTCCAATTCGCGTTCTTCTGCAAATTTCAGTGATTTTAGGACATCTGCTACAAGATAGTCAGAATTCTTATATAGCTTCTTCGATATTTTTCTTGATTTATTGAGAAGTTTTAAATCCTGTTTGTACAAACCATTATAACTCGAATTAATGGCGTTTAAAACGGATTTAAAATAGTTTGAAATATTTTCAAAAAGATAGGCATAGGTTTGTTCTTTAGTTGATTCATCATTGAGGAAATGTTTGTCATTTTCATTTGAATCAATTTCTCTATTTTTATGATGCAAGGATGAACGATAATAAATAAAAGCTGTGAATATTAAAAAACCGACTATTGCATATATGTCGCCGAAAAAGCATACAACCGCCACTGCCGCGGCAATCAAAGATGCCATTATTGCCGTAAAGAACCATCCTCCGACAACGGTCAGGACACCTGATACTCTGTAAACTGCAGATTCTCTTCCCCATGCTTTGTCCGGAAGTGCAGAAGCCATTGCGACAATAAATGTAACATAAGTTGTGGATAGTGGTAATTTCAATGAAGTTCCATACGAAATCAGTGCAGATGCAACAACAAGATTAACGGCGGCTCTTACAAGGTCAAAAGATGGTAATTCTCCATTATCATCCGGTTGCGGATTATATTTGGTCAAGTCAAGGCGATTGTTCACTCTGTTGCGTAAACCTACAGGAGTTATTTTCTTTAGGAAATCAATTATTACTAAGGTTATTCTTACCAAAAGTCTTGATACCAAATAAGATTGAAATCTTTCATATCCTTCGTCTTGCCTGCCTAAACTAATTTCTGTTTTTTGTACGGTTCGCGATTTTTTTGATAAAAATAATGTTAAAACCATAATCAAACCTGAAATAAGAAGCACTATTGTATCAGCTTTAAATGGTTCAGCTAAAGCACCCATTGTACTGGTTTCAATATCGCTTAACCCCAAGCCAATCTGATAAGCAGTTAATCCGGCTAAGGGAGCACCTATAAAATTTACCAAATCATTTGCCGCAAAAGACATTGCGAGTGCAAATGTTCCAACCAACACTATAATTTTAAATATATTGATTTTGAAAACCGAAATTAGAATCTGTAATATTATAGTACATATTGCCCATGAAGACAGAATTAATAAGCCGGTATTCTGCTGAATCCATTCAACAGTATAAGCATCCATGAATGATGCTCCTTTTGCTCCTTTGATTACAATAAAGTATATTATAAATGTAAGTGCTATTCCTCCCCAAATTCCACCGTATCGTTTTATTGTTTTTTGATAATCAAATGTAAAAATTAATCTCGATATATATTGCGAGATTGAACCAAAAACAAAGGCAAATAAAACCGAAACAAAAATAGCAGTGATAATTGCAAAAAGATTTGCGACATTTATATATTGATAAATTTGCTCAAATCCGCCATTTGCATCAATTATCTTTATTGTTGATACAGCAAGACCTGCACCAAATAAACCGAATACAATTGCTACCGTTGTTGAAGTAGGTAACCCGTAAGTATTAAATAAATCAAGGAGTAAAATGTTTTGAATCATCACAGCAAAAAATATTACCATAATTTCTGCCAGTAGAAACTGCTCAGGATTGAAAATTCCTTTTCTTGCAATTTCCATCATACCACTTGAAAAAGTTACTCCCAAAATCATACCCACTGATGCTATTAATAGGATTACTCTATATGGTGCTACTTTTGCTCCTACGCTGGAATTTAAGAAGTTAACGGCATCATTGGCAACACCAACAACTAATCCAACAACCCCCAGCAAAAGTAATGCAATTACAGTAAATAAATGAACTTCCACTATTCCCCTAACATTTTTTTAAAATTACTATTTATCCAAAAATGAAATTAAGAAATATTGAAGCAATAAATGAAGTTTATGTTAATTTTTCGTTAAGATATTAACTAAAAATTAATTATTTGTTGTATTATTTACAAAATACTATGGAATTTTAGCTTTTTTTAAAATATAGGATGCTTCTAATGTAAAATATCTTTTGATTAATGGAAATAGAGATATCGCTGTGAGTTTGATGGCAGGTAATCCAAATTTCATTTTAAATACAGGTCTCAGGAAATAATAATCTTTTTTTGAAATTGAAAATCCGGCTTTAATTAGCGAAGTTTCAAATTTTTTTGTTGTTAATTTTATTTTTTGAAGTCTTTTTACTTCTCCAATATCTTCGGGTGAACCTTTTGAAATTAATTTATAAAAAATCCAATTTGGAAGTAAATGGATATAGGGAATTTTTCCGCCTTTGCTATAAACTGTATGCTGGTGTCCGCCAAATGGCGAATGATATGGCGGATATGTAACGAACAGGTAGCCACCGGGTTTGATAATTTGCCTGATTTTGTCTAATGCAACGAAAGTATCTTCAAGGTGTTCAATAACATCTCTTAATAATACCAAATCAAATTTTTCTTTCCATTCTTCCGGGATTTCTTCATTTATTATATTATGGTTATGATATTCAACATTTAAATCCATAATTTGGGATATTTTCTTTCCCATGTCCAGTCTGTTCTGTGCGATATCGGTGCCAACAGCTTCTTTTGCTCCATTTAAAATAAATGTATGCAAAACACCACCTTCTGCCGAGCCAATTTCCATTGCAGAGATTTCTTTACCAAATGCACCGTATTTTTTCAAATAGGGTACGATTGATGATTGACCTAATTTGAACTGATATCCCCAATAATATTTATAATTTTCGGGAATTTCATCAGATTCCATTATTAATTTATATTTACTTTCCATATTTTAATAGACGTACAAAATGTAAAAAGTGTGCAGAATGTTTTTTTTTGTGTAAAATATAGGTAATTATTTATGAAAATAGCTTATTTATCAACGTTTTATCCTTTCCGTGGAGGAATTGCTCAATTCAATTCCTCACTTTTTCGGGAGTTTGAAAAGGATAATGATATAAAGGCGTTTACTTTTAAAAGGCAATATCCTGATTTGTTATTCCCGGGAACAAGTCAATATGTGAATGAAAATGACAAAGTTGATAAAGTTGAGTCATTGGAATTGGTTGACAGTATTAATCCCCTCAGCTATATTTCAACTGCAAGGAAAATAAATATTTTTAAACCCAATCTGCTGATTATGAAATTTTGGATGCCGTTCTTTGCACCTTCATTAGGATATGTCGCAGGATATTTGAAAAAAAGAGGAGTCAAAGTTATTAGCATTTTAGATAATGTTATACCACATGAAAAGCGACCGGGTGATATTGCTTTAACAAAGTATTTTTTAAATCGGAATGATGCGTTTATCGTAATGAGCAATGCTGTTCAGAGAGATTTATTGAGTTTGAAACCTGATGCAAAGTTTAAACTTCAAATGCACCCTTTGTATGACCATTTTGGAAAATCAGTTGAGAAAACTGAAGCGAGGAAGAGTTTAGGATTAGATACTGACAAAAAAATTCTATTATTTTTTGGGTTTATCCGTGATTATAAGGGTTTGGATTTACTTATTTCTGCTATGAAAAATTTACCTGAAGATTATTTGCTGGTGATTGCAGGAGAAGTTTACGGCGATTTCAGTAAATACGACAGACAAATAGGCGATTTGGGTGTGTCCGATAAAATTAAAAAATTTGTCAGGTACATAAATGACGATGAAGTGCCTTTGTTTTTTTCGGCGGCAGATGTTTGCGTCCAACCTTATAAATCTGCCACTCAAAGTGGGATTGTTGGTATTTCATATCATTTTAATTTGCCTGTTATAGCAACGGATGTAGGCGGTTTAAAAGAAATGATTGCTCCTTATGGAACCGGAATATTGTTAGACAGCTCTGATGTAGATCAAATAGTAGATGGTGTAAAAAAATATTTTGAAGCCGATATTTCCCTAAAGTGCATTGAAAATATTGAAAAAATGAAATTATTGTGTTCATGGAAATCTTTTTCTGACTCAATTATGGAATTATATGAGAAAATATGAAAAAAAGTTTTAAAAAATATTTGCACATTAAAAATAAAATGATATATTGCTTTGAAGATTGTATTATCTTTGAGTAATTAAAAGTATTTACGTTATTTGGCAATAGAAAAAATATTAAATTAAATAAATTATGAAAAATGATTTGTAGTTGCAATTTTGACATAATATTGAATTTGTAGTTGCAATTGTGACATTTTGAATATTTTTTAATTTTTTTTTACTTGTTATGATGAGAAATGTTGTGTAGTTCTTTGATTCTCTGTTGAAACCTTAATAAAAATAATATTGTAGTATTTATTACTATAACATTTTCGGACAAAATGTGATAAAAAAATATTTGTGAAATACATATATTTACTATATATTGTAAGGTTGAAACTGTAGAAGTTTTTTATTTTATGAAAAAAATTGTAAAGACAAAGAAATAATTGTGCAAATAATTATGAAAGAGTCTTTTAAATAAGTTTTTTAACTTGCAAGATTTTCACTTCGTCAAAGGTTGACAAGAGGAAATAATTGCAGGTTTTGGAGTTGAAAATTTAGTAATTTTAATTTACATATTTTAGAGGTATAAATTATGTCTGGCGGTGGAGCAGGAAAAGTTTATTTCGTACTATACTTAGCTGTAGTTCTCGAGCTATTGATTATTATCGTAGAAAGAGACGAGGCAGAAGAGCACTTGATGAAAAAACAAAAAGAGAGCATGAAGATTGTAGAAAGTATTCTATCTCAACTACAATCGGGAGCAGGTACGGAGGGTATTAATACAAGACCACAGGATGAAATCACTTTGCCACCTGCAGGTGTCAATATCAAAGAAGTGATGGGTGCTGATATTAAATCATGGAGAAAATATATAGTTGAAGTTGGTGTAACGGATATTTCGAATGATTTAAAACCACATGAGGGTGAACAACAAAAAGAATATCAGGAGAGATTGAAGAAATTAGTTGAATTGGCTAATGTAGCAGAACTTGAATATCAGATTTTCTTTTCTCCAAGTGACAACCCCAACAATGCCCCTATGTTTCCTTTTGACGATGATATCAAGAAAAAATATAATGAATTTGCTGATTTTCAACCGGGACAAACCTTTGAAGGCGGGGAAGGAGAAATTTGGGAATTCTTAGCAGTTAGCAAACTGAATCTTGATGCGGCAAAAACTTATAATAACTTGAATTTGAAAAATATAACTCCCGAATCGGTTAAACCGATATATCCTAAAGAAAACATACAATTCAGAGGACCATTATATTGCCCGAAAGAAGTTTCTGAGGATAGTGTCTTTTTTTATTCTGAATTTGAAAGTATGAAGGACGCTCGTCAAAGTGGCTCTAACGAAATCAAAAAAAGAGCTTTCGTGGTTCATTTTCAACCACCGGACAAGCAAGGATGGTACAAACTGAGATTCGCTTCGAGAACAAATAGAATTCTTGGAGTCAGAGCTGACGTTAAGCCATCTATGATTGATAAGGATACTAAAGTTAATATTGGAACTGTGCAATTAACAGTTGAAGCACTTGAAAAAGTAAAAAAAGAATTACAAAATAAATTGGAAAAGTTTTCACTTCCTGATGCTGAGATGCTAATAGAACATGGAAAACTTGAAGAATTCAATGCCGGATTACTGAAAGCCAAACAAGAAGCCGCTAAGGATGAAGACGTAACGGAAATTAGAGGTAAGATTGATTTATTCGGCTATATCGTTAAACTTTTAGCTCCCGGACAGTCACGTAATTTTGACCAGAACAAAGGTGCAATTGAGTTTAACGTACGTGTTATTACACCTAAGCCACCAATATCTGAGCCGGTTATTAATGCCCCTACTTATGTTGCAGGTTTTGATAAAATCCCTGCTGTATTTGAATTTACAATTTCTCCGTATCAAGGTGCAAATGCAAACAGAGTTGATGGAAAGGTTGTTGATGTAAATGGTACTACGGTTGGAAGATTGAGTATGCAGGCAGTTGATATGATAGCAGGGCTTAATGTCGTTAAGCCATCTCAGGGTGGAAAACAAGATTGGAGAGCTACTGTTGACCAAAACTTAGCCCCCGGTAAATATAAAATTGAATTAATTCATACTTTATATAATAAACCAAAAAATGAAACAGTAGAACTTGAAATATTCAAAACCGGATTAGCTAATGCCGAAGAAATAGATAGAAATTTAAAATTCTTAACGGTTTATGGTGCAAATCTAAAGATTAATGCAATCTCTAATTCCGGTGGTAAAATTAAATCCAATCAGTTTAGAGTATATTTGAATACTGATATTGACCAACAGAGACCTCCATTTGAAGGTTTAGCTATGGATGAACCATTAGAGGTGAGTGCAAAAGCTAAAGAAGTTACTTTGGAAGTTACATGGATTCAACCTTATACTAATCAGGAAGTAGAATTATTTAGTGAAACCACTTATCCTATTAAGCAAAAGCAACCGACAGTCAACACGAGAAAACAAAGAGTTGACCCGAGTTCTGATGATGGTAAGAAAATTAAAATTTCAATTAGAGATTTAGAAATCAGTTATCCTCCTATTGGAACTCTTGCAGAAACAGGAACAAATAAAGCAAAAATCTCCATTGTTCCAAAAAATGGTTCTGTGAATTTAAAAGGTGGCTCTTATGAATTTTCGTCTGATCCAAGCGTTGAGATTGAAGATATGGATGGCTATTTAAGATGCAATGTTACCGCTGAATTAACAGGTTCTTTAGAACGCGGTTCAGAGGATATCACGGGAACTGTTACTTTAGAACTTCATGTTACAGGTACAAATCCATTTAATGGAAAACCATCTGATTTAAGAAGAGAAGCAATCTCAATTCCGGTAAAGTTAAGAATTGAAAAAAGCAGAGGCGGAAAACCTGGTGGCGGTGGAGCACCAAGACCTGGTGGCGGTGCACCTCCTCCTGGTGGAAAAAGGTAATTGTTGTTTAAAAATTAATTAATGTAAATAATGTTAAAGAAATTGTAATGAGAGAAATATGAAAAGAATAATTTTTGCAACCTTAATCTTAGTTCTTCTTTTTTCCGGAATGGCAGATGATTTATTTGCTCAGGAACCCGGTAAAACTGAAATGAAACAGATTTTTAGAAAATTTAAGAATTACAGATTCGGTAGTATTGCATTGTATCAAATTACTAATATTGCTGAAATACGCAAGGCAATTGAAGCTAAGGAACAATCTGCTTCAGGTGCTCAGAAAGTAGATGAATCAGCAATAGACAATATTAAGAACGACCAGTTAAAACAAGAAATTGCTGAAGGTGTCAGAAGCGGTAGAACCAAAGAGGATATTGCTCAAGACCTTATCAACAGGAACATAACGTTTTCTTCGGAAGAACTTGATGCTCTTTATGCTTATTATGAAAGCAAAGAATCTGTTTCAGCCGGAGATAGAATCGAGAATATATTTGTTTTGACAACCAAACCCAAGATGGGCAACAGACCTGAAATTATAATTGGAATGATAACATCTACTGAAACATCTGACAATTTGGAAAGGTCTTTGAAAAATGTAGCTAACAATAATATTTATATTCATGATGATTTGAAACAATTACCTTTGGATTCAAGTTATTCTGCAACTAATATGTATGACCTTTTAGTCAATGCATTTGTTCAGATGAATATTAGAAACAGAACGACCGAGATGCAGGGTATTGGTACTCCCGGATTCTTCTATACAAGAAATTTTGGTATTTCACAATCGTTGGCATCCAACGAGGCAGACCTAACCGATTATGATATACAAAGATTTTTACAGATTAGCGATATTCAACCACATAAGATGGGATTAAATCAGAACGAAGTTATTTTGAGTCCTGATTTGATAAGTTGGAAGCATTACAAACTTCCTACAAATTGGGATGGTGATGCACTGGTTGTTGATTCTTTCGGAGTATCAAATTATGAGTTACCGGAATATGGTATAGAATTAAGATATGGTATTGATGAGATAAATTACAACTCATTCTGGTCTGAAAGAATGTCTATTTATGCTCTTTGGAGTAGTGTAAAATTAGGAGTTATACTACCTACAGCCGGCTGGTCATTTTTAGGAGCAGACCTTTTTGAACAAAAAAGAAATCTTACATTTGGTAGTGCGGGTGTTACCGGAAAATTTGATTTTCCAATTAAAGTAATTCCCAAAAGTGGTTTATTTAATTTATCATTCGGATATGTTTTTGGAAATGCAGTTGAAAGCGAGTATAAAAACAGAGATTTGAACCCCGACACATATATTTATACTGCCGGAGATAATGATTATTTAATAAGATATAATTTTACTATGCACTATACTTTTGGGCTTTCAATTGATGAGGATTATAAATTTAGATTTGGTGTCGGCTTTACAGGTTACGGAGTAGAAAGATGGTATAACAGAGTTTATAAGGATGCTTCCGAAAACAATCAAATTGAATATGTTTCCTTTAATAATGAATTTATAGGTGGTCTTTCTGGTAAAATAGATTTTATGGTAACCAATATTACAACCCCTTATGGTGCTTCTCTTCAATATTTTGACGAATCAATAAGTTCAAGTATTTGGTTGCAAATTCCTCTTTACAAGAATAATTTTGCATTAAGAATGGAAGCAAAAGGGTTTTCACCACTGTTTAGAAATACCGACCATAGCTGGGAATCAGGTGGTTATTTTACTCCTATGGCTAGGTTAATTGTTAATTTTTAATTTGATAAATAAATGATAAATATAAAAGGTGTTAAAATTATGAGAAAACTTGTTATAATATTTTTCATATCCTTTTTGCTCTTAAACATAATTGAGGCAAAAGCACAGGACGTCAACAGAAAAGCAATGGTTGATTCTATGAAAACTATTGACCCGGAAGTTAAGAAATATTTTCCAAGATGGAAGATATGCGAAACAGATTTGCAGATTCAAATCTACAAAACCTTCCAATTGCTTGGCTATCCCGAGGATGAATTAGATATGACTCAGATTGAGGTTATGGCTATTCCCAGAGTAGGTGATAAAATGTATGAACCTTTTGAGATACTTACTATTAATTGCGGCAGGACATTTATGAATACCTCTGAAATTGAAACTAATATGGGTGTTTTGTTGGATTTTATCTCCGGCTCATATTCATATTTGTACAATTATCAGCAGGACTTTCCCAGACGTGATTATTGCTATACCGAAATTCCTCCGTCAATCCCGGTATCGGAAAATCAGCAAGCGGCTATTTTAAATTACTTGGAACCGACTAACGTTACGCATTCATTTTCAGTTTCGCTTTTTGACCAAAGTTTAAAAATTGGCGAAAGTATGTTCTGGTTGAAATCATCATTTGGTACTGATGAGGTTGGTTATCCCTTCTGGTATTCAGGAGAAGCTAAAGTATTTTTAAAAAGACCTTTGTTTATGAACAAAGATGGAGCGACTTCCAGATTGATTCCACAATTGATAAATATACATCTCGGTGGTGGATATAGAATAAGGTCGGGTTTGGCTAATCAAGGAGGTTTATTCGACTTTTTACCAAACAGATTACTCAATGGTGCACCTAATGGTAAGCTAATTGCAGGATTTGATTTCAATATGCCATTTCATCCATTTGCAGGTTTCCATTTTAATTACGAAGGTTCGGTCAATACTGTCGAAGAAGCTTCAATCGAAAAGAAATCTTTTGGCAGATACAATGTTCCTTTTGATTCTGATGGTAATTTTTTAGTAAATTTCAATCCGGATGGTAGTCATAGCGAAGATGTGATTTTAGGTATTATTCCAATTCTTAATAGTACCGGTCAAATTTCCATATTTTATAACTGGTGGATTGATAAGAAAAAACCTGAGGATTATTTCAGATTCGATTTGGGTATTAGCTATTCCGAAGTACAGGAATATGCTTTTTATTCACTTAATGAGAATGACCCTCAAGACAGAAAACTTGGTGATTACATGACTAAAAGAGAAGTAGATGGATTAAAATTATATAAACCGGAAAGTTTCGCTGAATGGTTATATATGAAAGCTGAATATAGAAGTCAATCTGCATATCCATTTGGAATGAGTATTCAAATGTCTAATCAAATATTTTTAGGCAGAGTTTATATTCCATTACTTAGCCCATGGCTTTATTTAGAGGGGAAATATTCAACTCCTTTGCGTGATGCGAGACCTTATGAAATTGAACATTATTTCATGATTTCTCCTGTATTAAGAATAACAATATAAATTTGATTTTTATGAAAAATACCCTCAAACGAATTTTAAGATTTTGTTTGGGGTATTTTTTTTAATTTTTTGGGTAGTATAAAATAGAAATGGGGGGAAATAGCTAAGCATTTTTAAACAGATAATTTGCAGTAATGTGATTTCAATGTTTGCTTAGTTGTTTTATTTCTATAAATAATTAAAGATTGGGTTTTTTAAATGAAGAAAGTTGTTTTCTTTTTAATTAATGTATTTTTCATTTTGATAATGTTAAATACTTCAATTTTTTCGCAGCAAAGGGATGAATTAAAAGATTCTGTTAAGAAAGCAAAAAGCTTGCTTGAAGACGCCCGAGTAAAATATGCCGATAAGGGTATAGAAATTATTATTAGGAACGTTGATATATCCCGTTATCCTTTAATCAAGATTATTGTTGAAGCATATAATACAATGGGTTATCCATTGGATACATTGTATGCTGACAATTTGACAGTTATGGAGAACGGAAATGAAAAGAAAGTAATTTCTGTTGAAAAAATTTCCATTAATGAAAGGGTTCCGGTTGATTTTGTATTTGCTATAGATAAAACCGGTTCGATGCAAAAATATATTGACGATGTTAGAAGGAATATTTCGACTTTTACTACAAGTTTAGTTCGCAGAGGTATTGATTATAATATTGCATTGGTACTATTTTCTGACTATGTAGAAGACACTTATCAACTGACCGATAACGTACTCTCTTTTTTGGGTTGGTTGAATGTAGTTAGAGCTCATGGCGGATTCGATGAAAAAGAGAATGCCTTGGAAGCCTTGGAAACAATCTGTAATTACAAGTACCGCCCTTCGGCAAACAGAGTTGCTGTATTGATAACGGATGCTCCTTATCATCAAAAAGGAGAAGAAGGCGAAGGCGTAACCGACCAAACAACTGAATCAATTATTGAATTAATGAAAAAAAGTGAAGTTAGATTGTTTACTATCGTTCCCCCGAGGTTGAAAAGTTATATAACTATGTCTAAGGCAACGAGAGGCACTTTTTTTGATATTGACTATCCATTCTCAACAATTCTTGATATATTTTCAAATCAATTGACAAGTATTTATGCTTTGACTTATAGGACCGACCAGGCGACTATTCCCGATTCGATTAATATTGCTTTATTGAATGAAAATAAACAACAATTAGTCAGAAAAATTATACCTATTGTCGAGCTTGGTAGAAAACTCATTATTGAAAACCTTTTGTATCAAACAGGTAGTTTTGATTTACCTGATAGCGTAGTTGAACTTGAGGTGTTAACGGATTTTATGACCAACCGACAGAACGTTGTTATTTTGGTAGAAGGGCATACTGACGATAGGGGAAGTCATGCCTTAAATGATAGATTATCGAACGGCAGAGCCGAAAGTGTAAAAAGATACCTGATTAAAAAAGGTATTAATCCAAATCGGATAAGAACTAAAGGTTATGGAAAAAGGAAACCGATTGCAAGTAACCTTACTGAATTTGGTAGAAAAATGAACCGCCGAACCGAAATTGTAATTATTGCTAAGTAATGTAACATATTACAATTATTTTCGTTATACTTTTTGAAGGTATTTATAAATTTTAAGTTACTTAATATGATAAAATTTCATTTAGTATTTTTGATTTTATTATTTTCCTGAGTTCCTCGTTTTTTTTGTAACACGGAATGCTATATTGATTTATAAGGACTTATAGATAAATATTTGGAAAAGTGGGTGTCCCAAGTTATTTTTGTTCATGTTTATTCGTAAAAAACAAAATAAAAGTGGAACAGTTAGTGTTCAACTGATCCATCAATAATTGAAAAACTTTTATATGAAGCTCAACAAAAGAAGAATTTGTTTTTGGGTAATCAGACTTTAGAATTTAATAAATTAGAAGAAGATAAGTTAGTAGATTTATTCTATAACGGTATAGAAAAAATTGAATTAGTAGGTCCAGAGTTGTTATTAGGAAAACTATTTGATGAAATAGGATTTGGTGTAATCAAAGAAGAGCTATTCCGGCATTTGGTAATTACCCGTTTATGTTATCCGGTTAGTAAACTTAAAACAGCAGATTATTTATATAAATATAAAGGAGTAATTATTGATGTTGAGAGAATCTACAGATATTTGGATAAGTTACATTCAAGGCAAAAAGAGATAGTTCAGCAAATCAGTTATACACACACATGTAGAGTATTGAATACAAGTATAAGAGTAGTATTTTACGATGTAACGACACTATATTTTGAAACCGATACACAAGACGAGATACGCAAGACAGGATTTTCCAAAGACGGTAAGCATAAGAATCCACAGATAGTCTTAGGTTTACTGGTCAGTGTTGATGGCTATCCTTTGGCATATGAAATCTTTGAGGGTAATACATATGAAGGTTATACCATGCTTCCGGTTATAGAAAAGTTTAGAATCAAGTATAACTTGGATAAACTCGTAGTAGTAGCCGATGCCGGACTACTATCAAATCAGAACATCATAGACCTTGAGTCACATGGTTATGAATACATCTTAGGAGCAAGGATTAAGAATGAGAAAGATTGTATAAAAAGACAAATTTTAAATTTACATTTATCTAATGGAGAATCATCAGAATTGTATAAAGATGAAAGGACCCGAATCATTATTAGCTATTCTGATAAAAGAGCCAAAAAGGACTTAGAAAATAGGAAGAAAGGTATTTTAAAACTTGAAGAATCAATCAAGAAAGGTAAATTAACAAAAAGCAGTATCAATAATCGTGGCTATAATAAATTTTTGAGATTAGAAGGTGAAGTTAGAATAAGCATTGATTATGAGAAGCTGGAATTATCGAGCCAGTGGGATGGTTTAAAAGGTTACATTACAAATACTAAATTATCAAGAGATGAAATAATCGAACAATATGGAAATCTATGGAAAATAGAGAAGGCATTTAGAATCGCTAAATCAGATTTACGGATAAGACCAATCTATCATCGGTTGAGGCACAGAATAGAAGCACATATTAGTATTGCATTTTGTGCATGCAAGATTTATAAAGAGCTTGAGAGGTAACTAAAGCAATACAAATCCAACTGGTCGCCTGAGACAGCAATTGAAATAGCCAATACAATTTATAAACTTACAATAATTAAACCATATTCAAAAGAAACTGAATCAAGATTAATACTTAAAAATCCTGAACAAGATGCTCTATTAAAATTGTTCAAAATTATTTAGGGTGTCCCAACGAGGAACTCAAGAATAATACTGCAGACCCTTCCATTTTATTTACCTCAAATATGTAAATGTCAAAATAAAAATAAGTAACTTAGTCCAATTTTTCAAATCATTCCTCTTAGTTTAATTTGATTATTATTTCCTTGATACATAGCTACAAAAAAATATTAATTGTTATGGAATACTCGGCATCAAATCAGGTTCGCGTTCTTTATAATTCAAATTTGTCATTTCAAAAATTTTCCATTTTCCATTATCAATTGTAAAACCAAATATAAGTTCTGTATCTCGTAATTTGTTCTGAATCCTAATTTTTAGATATGGGTTGTGCAAATAATTTTCATTTTCAATTAACTTATATTCAACAATTTTGTACTCCAGATTAATCTTTTTTAAAATATCGTGAATTATTGATGTGATACCACTTGAATTGTAAAATTTTGCAATATCACTTGTTACAATAGATGTGTCTATGAGTACTTTTTCAAGAGAATCTTTATTTGCAATAACGTAATCAATAATTCCAATTACCTCTTTCTTCTCTTTACACGATGATGTAAATAATAGTAAAAAACAGAATATGGTTAATAATCTTAGCATAAAAATTACTTCCCTCTACTTCATCTCAAACGAATTTAAAAACATATTTACGTCGGAAGTGTTGATTCTGTCTTTAGGAGTTGCTACTAAGATTTCGTAGAATCTACCTTCTTTGTAAAATATTCGGATACGCATTGCACTTTCGCCGAAAACTACTAATTCAATTTCATAGCCGAAATTTCCATCAATATTCAAATCTAATAAATCTTTTTGTTCGCCTCCCCATTTTTCTGCCATTGCTGTTGCTTTCTCCTTGAGGAATGCTTTCTTATCCTTCACTTCCTCGTTCATGTATGTAACAGTTGCGTAATAGGAAGTTTTTCTTTCCTTCATTTCGTAATTGTATATTAGAATTTTCTGATTATTATTTTTCTCTGCCGGTTCTTCAATCATCATTCGTGGCTCTACAGGAAATTCAATCGAAAATTTACCGGTTTCTGAATTTAATAAAAACCATTTCTGTGCATTCAGCTTTGTAGCAACCAATAAAACCATGATTACTGCCATCAATTTCAAATATCTCATGTTGAACCCTTTCTCAATAAACAATTAACTTCTTTACAAAAATAGTATTCTCGGAATAAATTTTCACAAAATAAATACCTGCCGATAAACCACTTGTATTTATTTCAGAATTCGTCTGCTGATTTGCATTAACTAATAGTACTTTGTTTCCAATACAATCAAATATTTCAATCCTTGAAGTACAAGGTAGATTAATAATATTTATTTTCTCTCCGATTTGCACCGGATTAGGAGAAATGCTAATATCATTTTTAATATTATCTTTAACATTTAAAGTAATTGCTCCCAATTCGAAATACACACTATCGCCTAATGGAATTTTCTTAGTCCATCCGCGATTGTCTTTTGCAGTAAAATAGTATTCAAGAAATTCATTATTTTCGGGTAGTTCAATATCAAACATATATTCTTCATCACGGACTGCATTCAATGGTATTTCAGTAAAATCTTCGTTGTTTTCCGTCCTGTAATAAAATGATGCTGACTGCAATGACCAGCTTTTATCCCAATTATCTCCGAAAATCGTAACCGGCAAAGACATTTTTCCTTTTGGTTCTATCATTTTCGGATAATGATAAATATGCGGAGCGTGATTCCAGCTATATTCTGCGAATGGTTCAAGATGAGTATATTTGCTTGCCCAGGTTGTGTACATCATTCCCTGAAAATTTGGAGTATTTTGAGTCCATTCCTTCCAAATTCTGATATTGTTTTCATCCTGATCGTAATAAGGTGCTGAAATTTGAGGGAAACCTTTTTCAGCGAAAAATTCCAAGCTCTGTTCGTGCTTTCCGCTATTCCAGTTCCCAATTCCAATATCTTTAGAAAGTAAATCTGCACTACCTGTTAAATCACCATTCACTAAATAGTAATTGGAAGGTTTTGCATTATGATATTCATCAAACATATCGCTCCAAGTCCATGCATTAGCTGTTGGATTATATTTATGGATTATATCTGTACATCTTTGCACGTTATCGGCAAGTATCTGCCCGGGAGTCAAAGCTCTGATTTGGTCACCATAATCCCAGTTCATAAGCCGAATTTCATCATGTTGCATAAAATACGTCTTTGGTTTTAAAATACTATCTAAAAGCTGGAACTCAGTTTCGATTGATTTATACAAATCCTCATCCGACATTGTACACATTACCTGACTATCGTAAATAACGGTTGTGTGGTAATAAGACATCATCAAGGTATCGCCATTTTTAATTGACCCGTTTGGATTTCTTTTGAAAGTCGGTGCTTGATGCCATAAATCATAATCACCTCCATAACCATACATCCTTCCTAACTTTGCATCATAAAGTGAATCATAATCAACCCCTTCGATATATGCAATATCGAGATATTTGTGACCAACATTCAAAGGAGTTCCCGGTCTGCGAAGCATATTAATGAATGCAACTTCTTCAAAAACTAAATCATCCCACCAGATTGTTCCCGTTTTTGCATCCCATGTTCCCCAGTAAATACTGAGTGTATCATTATTCAAAGAATTGAAAGTAATATCAACTTTTTTCCAATCTGTTGTTGAAGGAACATCAATAAATCCTAAACTTACTGCATATCCGTTTTTACCCAAAGCCATCATTTGAGTAATATATCCGCTACTTAAATTCTCGGTTTTAATCCATGCGGACATGTGATATAATGTAAATGGTTGAACTGCTTTCCTTAAGCTCAATCTTGCATTGGTTCCGCTTCTATTGGGATTATCGAAATCAGTAAATTTTATAGATGCTTTTCCTGAATGTTTAACATCAGTATCTACAAAACTTCTGATTCCAGGGTCGTCAATAAAACCGAAACCGGAAAAATTATTTCCATTATAATTTTCAAGACCACCATTACTCAAAGCAACGTCAACTTGTGGAACTAAACGTGCTGTATCAGCTGAAATAACGAATTGCTGACTTTGAACAGGAAGTCCCGATGCCCAATTAGGATTATGAAACAAAATGCTGTTAGAATATCCAAATGAAAAAACTCCCGGAATAATATCGAGAAATTCAGATTTTGCAAAATCACGAACCGAATAGAGTGAGTCAATATACCTATCCGGCACCTGTGTTAAAAATCCCCATTTGTAATCAGTCAAATTCATACCATTTAATTTCAAATCAGCAGATTGTTTCCAAATAGTTTTCAGTTTATCAACATTTGCACCAACCTGCAAATTTGTAGGAGTATAAACCCAGCGAACAGGGAAATCAGGAGCATCAATTATGCGATAAGGAACTATGCCAATTAATTTATCAGAATCGTCATAAAGCTGGAAAAAACTATTAATTCCATAATGTGTTCCTCTTTCGTCAGAACCGGCAATGATAATTTGATTTTTTAAAATATCGAGTACATAGCCCTCAGCACCCGGATATATATCTGAAACTGCAATTTTTTGGTCATCAATTTTTTCAAATAATAAATTTATTAGCGAATCATTAAATCCAATTACAACACCAAAAATTGAATCTGGTAATGTATTGATTAGAATGAAATCCAATGTATCAAGTCCTCTTTCTCTCATTTCTCTGTTAAATTCCAAAGCTAATGTATATGAAGGATTATTTTCATTCAAATAAATATGGAAATCATCTTCGAATTTGAAACTTGATTGTGAATTTTCTCTGATATATGCCTGCTTTGGCTGAGGGACAATCGTTGTCATCTTCATTTGAGAATAAACATTATTGACTGTTAATATCAATAAAATAATCAGAATTGTGTTAGTGATTTTCATAGTTTCCTCATTTATAATTCAATAATTTTTTTACAATGTTTAAGCCAGTTTTCATCATGCGAAGCAGATACAATTGTAGTATCCTTTTGTTCACACAAATAAGCAATAACAGCATTAAGATTTTCTTTATCCAATGCAGAAGTCGGTTCGTCAAGTAGCATAATTTTTCTTTGCAATAATTTAGCAAGCATAATTCCGATTCTTTGTTTTTCTCCGCCTGAAATTTCGTCATAAGATTTATCCAAAATTGAAAAATCAAGATTCAATTTATTCAATTCATCGTTCAAAATTTCATCTGATGGAAGAAGATGTTTATTTACTGCAAATTGAAAAGGTAACAGAATCTGTTCCTTGATTTTCCCTCTTCCAATTATTCCCGGGTTTTGTGGAAGCAGAGCAACAATTTTTCTAATTTGAGAAATGTTATGTTTGTTAACAGCTAACTCATCAATAATGATTTCTCCGCTATCAGGTTTTATAAATCCCAAAATTAAATTAAACAAAGTAGTTTTGCCTTTTCCGGAATGTCCTTTAATAGCAACTTTCTCTCCAAGCTCAATTGAGAGGTTGAAATCTTTGAAAATTTCCTTATTATCTAAAATTAAATTAATATTTTTAAATTTAATCATTGCTTTTTTAAATATTTATTCATATATTTCACAATTAATGGATTAACATTTAGCAAATTAGGAATCGGAACGATAGATTCCAAATATTTTTGAAATATATGTGTTAAATAAATTTGTTGAAAGAGGCAGGTTATGAAAAAAATCGGGATTTTATACGGAATAGAATCGGCTTTTCCTAATGCTTTATTAGAGAATATAAACAAAAGAAAAGCACCCGGAGTAAAAGCTGAATTTATTAAAATTGGTGCTACCAAGATTGAGGATTTGCTTGGTTACAATGTAATATTAGACAGAGTTTCTCACGAAGTTCCTTTCTATAATTCAATACTAAAAATGGCTGTTCTCGAAGGTATCAGAGTCATCAATAACCCTTTTTGGAGTTATGCCGATGACAGTTTCTTTCATAATGTCATAGCTACGAGGTTAAATCTAAATGTACCTAAAACTGTAATTTTACCAACAAAGGAACATCCTAATGGCACAACCTCTGAAACTTTACGGAATTTGGAATATCCTATAAATTGGCTAAGTGCATTCGATTATGTCGGCTTTCCTGCATACATAAAACCGAATGGTTCACACGCAAGCCATATATTCTTCAAGGTCTATAATCAAACGGAATTCTTCTCGGCTTATGATCTGACCGGTAATCATGTAATGCTACTTCAGGAAGCCATTGAATACGAAGAATTTTATCGTTGCTATGTGATTGGCAAAAAACTTGTAAAAATCCTAAGTTACGACCCTGCAAAACCAAAGCATTTACGATTTAATTCCAAACCTAAACCTATTGCCGAAAAAATACAAGGATTATTACAGGAAATGAGCTTAAAGATATGCTATGCTCTCGGCTTTGACTTCAATGTTGTGGAATTTGCTGTGCTTAATGGCATCCCTTATGCAGTAGAATTTATGAATACTGCCCCAACCGCCGATAAAGCATATCTCCACGATGAGCATTATAATTGGTTAGTTGAAAAAACTTCGGATTTTTTAATTGAGCAGGCAAGAGCGAGGAAAAGTAAACCGGGTAGTTACAGTTGGTGTAATTTTTTAGGAGCAGAAAAACCCAAAACAGTAAATTTAAAGAAATTTCTCGATTCGTAAGTACTTGAATCGGCAATGAATAACGGATTAATGTATTTTGTTTTCAATATATTAAAATTCTAAGAATTAGATAATAATATAAATATCTAATTATTCGGTTTATACCTAACTCTTCCAATATTGCCTGTCCAAACTCCTGTATTGCTTTGATAAAAAGACTTCCTCTGCTCGCTTTGCGGTTCGGGGTGATATGTTATTTCTTACATTCATTTTCATATTATAAATCATGATAAATTAATATAAACAAAATGTTTCTCTTTTTTTATAAATTGATTGATTAAATTTTCAAATATTGAAATTAATCCTTATTAAAATTTTTTATTTCATAACATTTAGTTATTATATTACTTTTTTTCTCCTTATTAATTCTAAGAAAATATTTAATTTTAACCATCTTGATTTTTTCTTTTATTTCATTAAATGATAATCCTTTTAGTTCTTTTATTCTAAATATTTCAGTACGGCTCGATAAGGGTTTTATTTGCCTTTTTGGGATTGGAACAAAAATAATACTATATTGATCCATCCTCCAGCCATATTCATCTTGGTTAACTCTTGTTACTGTATCCATTTTTGTAATATCAATGAGTAAAGTATCAAAATCTATTTCGTAGTATTTTTTATTTAAATTAGTGTCACTTTGACATTTTATATATAAAAATGATGAAATATAATAATCATTTAAAGTACAATTACTATTCTCTAAATAAAAAAATGAATCTTTTTCATTATAAAATAATTCAGATTTTAATGTAAAATAATTATTTAACATTGACATACAAGATGATAGAATTACAATTAGATGACAAACAAGCACAATGCTAAATATTTTTTTTCTTATTTTCATGATATCACCCCTTCCAATATTGCCTGTCCAAACTCCTGTATTGTATTGCCTCGCTAATATGTTCTGATTTAATATCTTCAGAATTTGATAAATCTGCAATTGTTCTTGCTACTTTTTGGATTCTGTCGTAAGCTCTTGCAGAAAGTCCGAGTTTTTTCATTGCTAATTCAAGTAACTGATTGGATGCTACATCAAGCTTGCAATATTTACGAATGTCTTTTGAACCCATATCTGCATTTTTGAATATTTTTTTATTCCCTGCAAATCTTTCTGATTGAATTAGTCTTGCCGCTATTACTCTTTTTCTTACTTCTTCCGATGCTTCGGCAGGACGAGTTGAGGATAATTCCTGATATTTCACAGCAGGTACTTCTACGTGAATATCAATTCTGTCTAATAATGGTCCTGATATCTTTCCTAAGTATCTTTGAATAATTGGAGGACTGCAAGTACATTGCTGTCCGGGATTTCCGAAATTACCGCATGGGCATGGATTCATCGAACACACCAGCATGAAATTCGCAGGGTATTCAATTGTTTGTTTAGTTCTTGAGATTGTAATATTCTTTTCTTCTAATGGTTGTCTTAATACTTCAAGTACATTTCTCGCAAATTCAGGGAGTTCATCCAAAAACAATACTCCATGATGTGCCAACGAAATTTCTCCGGGACGTATTTTATTCATCCCTCCGCCAACAAGAGCGGCATCTGAAATTGTATGATGTGGTGCCCTGAAAGGTCTAATTGTAACCAAAGCTTCATTTGTTCCTAATAATCCCGCAACTGAATGAATTTTAGTTGTTTCCAAAGATTCTTCCAAAAGTAATGGTGGAAGTATAGAAGGAAATCTTTTTGCAAGCATTGTTTTGCCTGAGCCTGGAGGTCCTAACATAAGCAAATTATGTCCACCAGCCGCTGAAACTTCCAAAGCACGCTTAACATTTTCCTGACCTTTTACATCAGATAAATTCAAAAGATAATTACTTTGACTTGAATTAAACAATGCTTCAATATCAACATCAACAGGTGCAATGTCTAAATCTCCGTTCAAATAATTAACAGCTTCTTTTAAATTCTCGACCGCAATTACAGTAATATCTTTGACTAATCCGGCTTCTTCGGCATTTAGTTTAGGTAATATAATTTTCTTGAAGTGTTTATCTCTTGCTTCCAAAGCAATAGACAAAGCACCATGAATATTCCGTAAACTTCCATCTAATGAAAGTTCACCTAATGCCAGTACACCTTCGAGACTTGCAATATTAATATCTTCTTCTGCGGCAAGTAATCCAAGAGCAATCGGTAAATCGAAAGCACTTCCTTCTTTTTTTACATCGGCAGGAGCCAAATTAATAGTGATTCGTTTGGAAGGAAAATTAAATCCGGAGTTCTTCAAAGCCGCAATCACTCTTTCTCTTGATTCTTTAACGGCAGAATCCGGTAAGCCGACCATAAAAAAGTTCGGTGCCGCTTTTTCAATATGAGTTTCAATCTCAACAATAAATGCACTTATACCCAGCGTCGAAGCTGATGAAATCAATGAATACATATTTACCTATTTATTTTTTTATGAAAAACATATAATATTTGAATTAGATTAATTAAAGACAATTTCATAATGTCATGTTTTATAATTTAATTACAAAAAAATTTAATTATGAAATCATACAAAGGCACAAATGAAGGATTTTTTTCCTTTATCTTTTCAATTGAAATCACTTCTGATATTTTTTGATTATGCTCAGTATTTAAATAAATTTTTTCACCTTTTGTAGTTGAATAAATTAATTTATCCAAATACTCCTTTGGGCTTTGAATCATGTATGGTTTATTGTCAATTTTGGGAAATTTATTTAAACTAAAAACTTTTTTTATTGCTTCCGAGTCACTTAGTAGCCATGCTTCTAATTCTTCAATTGGAATAGAAATTATATGATTTTTTATAGGACAAGGTTCTAAAGAGTTACTAATTTTTTTGTGTAAAAGTTCATTATCATTTGTATCACGATCATGAATTAAGATAAGATATGAGCATCCTTGCTGTTTGAGAATTCTTGACCATGTATTAGATTTCTTGATAATATTCCCACATCCTTTTCCTGCAAATTTTTTAAAAGTAAAATTGTTTTTATTAGTAATACGCTTTATCAATATTTTTATACTATCAACATCACTATTATCTTCTGCAATTATCCCAACTTTGAAGTTCGTTCTATTTGTCATTATCAAAACCTCCTTCAATCCAATAATCTCCTAAATTACCTGATTCTTCCAAATATGATTTCAGGGCTTTATATTCATTTTTTGTCATTGAATTAGTTAGAGATTTAGCCGTGGTTCCATTCACGCCATTATGTTCAACTAAAACAATATTTTCAGGACTTAAGTGATCTAAGACGAAATCTGAATGAGTACTAATAATTATTTGTTTGTGTTTTGATTGGCTTTTAATTAATTCAATAAGACTATTTAACAATCCGTGATGGACACAAACTTCCGGTTCTTCAATTAATAATAATTTGCTTTTATCTGTTAAGATATAAAAAATCAATGATAGGGTTTTAAATGTACCTTCGGAAAGCTGATTAGGTGAAAGATCTATACCATCAACTCTAAAACTTGGAATAACTAAAAGTCTTTTGTTTTCTTTTACTTCCATGTTTCCAACTGATTTAACATCTAACGTACTGGAAGGTAAACTAACTTCTTTAAAATCAATATTTTCAATTAATCCTATTCCTGATTTATTTATTATGCTTAAAAATCTTTTATACTCTATCCCATTTTCTTTAAAGACATTATACAAATCAATAATAAATTTATCATGTCTTTGAGCAGAAATAATTCTTCTAGTCGGTTTCTTTTCATCAAATTCAATAGAAACCGGACATTTAGAAGGATCAGTAAAAATGCTGGCACTATAGTAATTAATACCATTAAAAAAATTATAAACAGATTCTAATATTTTTAAAATTGTTTTATATTCTTTGTCATCAACACTATTTAATAATTTTTCAAAACGTGAATTAATAAAATCGTTACTTGAAGATTTTGATTTAATCATTTGCAAAAAATCAATGTCAAAAACATATTGAGGTAATTTAAACCACAATTGATTATTAATAAAATCTTTAAAATTCCAAGACAATGAACTAAATTGTATATAATCAACATTATATTCGTCGGTTCCGAAACTTATATCTCCTCTTATATATAATGTTTTATTATTGTATTCAAGTTCAACAAATATTTTACAAGTGTTTTTAAAAGTATCAATTTGATTATTACTAATTGCACTAGAATTAATTAATTTTCTAAGTAGAAGAATCGCGTTTAAAATATTGCTTTTACCGGATCCATTTATTCCAATTAAACAAGTCAATTCATCATTAAATGATAAATTCGTATTTCTACAAGAACGATAATTTTCTATTTTGAGTGATTTTAATTTCATTTTCTCACCTTCATAAATATTTCCATTTGTATTTTTATTTCATTTTAATGATTAAAGTTTTAATTATAATTAGTTTTTTAAATTGTGCTTTCCATTATTATTTTTATTATAATTCTCTGCTTATTGAATTCCGCCTTTTCAAATTTTCGAAATCATATTTAATCCACTTATCAATTGACCAATCTTCGATCGTTTCTAATCTTTTTATAGCCCAATCAAGATATTCAATTGAAATATCACAAGCAAGCCATTTCCGTTTTAATTGCTCAGCACATATAGCGGTAGTTCCTGAACCACAAAATGGGTCTAAAATAATATCATTTTCATTTGACGATGCTAAAATAATCTTTCTTAAAAGTTCTTCCGGCTTTTGAGTTGGATGTGATGTTTTTTCGTGCATGCCATTGCAAGTTGTAGGTATTTCAATAACATCCTTTGGTTTTGCTCCGTTAGGATTAGGTTGCCAAAAGTTTTTTTTCTCTGTTCCGTTGCCATATTGACTTGTAGCCGCCTGCGGATGAGAAGGATATTTTAAAGTATGTTCATTATAAGGAATACGAATATTATTAATATTGAAAGTGAAATTCTTAGATTTTCTAAAATGCAATATACTTTCGTGACTTCTTCCCCAATCATTACCAAGATTCGCTTTGTTTTTATAATGCCAAACAATCCAGCGACAAGATTTAAAATATTTGCTTGCAGGGTGTTTCAAATCAGCCAAAATCTCAGAAAAACCACAAATATAAAGAGTTCCTGTCTCTTTTAATATTCTTGATGCTTGCTCTATCCATTGTAAAGACCATTTTATATATTCTTCTTGACTTTCAAATTTGTCCCAGTCTGCTTTTTTAATATTGTATGGAGGGTCAGCGAAAATCATATCTATGCTATTGGATTCTAATGTTTTGAGCCATTCGACACTATCTCCAAGCCAGAGTTCTCCATTATCATGTTTATAATAAAGCTGACCGGATTTTTCTTCAGAGTTAATCTCCTGTTTAAACCCTTTCAACTGTTCATACCCAAAAAATGAAGGCACATTCTTATTTCTTAACATTATTTTATGCATATATTTCCTAATGCAACATTCCTATAATACAAAAACACTATTTAAAAGCATTTTAATAGTTTATAAAACAACCACCTTAGCAAAAAATAAAATTAAATATATTTATCCATACATACAACATTTTTATATTTTACTTCATTAAAATCCTAATTATTTCCAATCTTTATATTATACCAATCAATCCTTCGGGAAAGATACATTACTATACTCAAAATCAAAAACATACCTATACTACCAATCAATAAGGCGTAATCTTCCATTTGTATTATTACGAATATAAAAGTGTACATTATTGCAAGTATTCCTAAAATCATTCCACCGATTTTCTTTGATTTCAGTATTGAAGATGTATAACCCGTTATCGCAAGTAAAGTCAGTACAGTTGCAAGCCAATAAGCATAATCGAAAACTATATGCTCACTAAATGATAGCAATAATGTATAAAAGACAACCAATGCTAAACCAACAAGTAAGTACTGGACAGGATGAATGAATACCTTGTTTAATACTTCTACAAAAAAGAATACTAAATAAGTTAAAATAATAAATAGTATAGCATATCTTGCAACTCTATAAGATTTTTTATAATTATCAATAGGTAACAAAAAATCTGTTCCAAAAGAACTACTATCAACTTTAAATTCACTACCAGTCCAAGATTGAGGGTAATTCCTGTTTAAATGCAGAATATTCCAATTCGCTGAAAAACCAGTTTTTTTAATTGTTCGTTTATCAGGTAGATATGTTCCTGAAAAACTGGGAGTAGTCCAATCAGAAATTAAATTAACATCAGTTGTTTTGCCAAGTGGGATAAAGTATAAATGCTGACTTCCCTTCAAATTTAGATTTAACGAAAAACCATAGAATATTGAATCGTTAATTGTAATTGGAACTCTTGTATTAATGCCATTCTCAACAATATCATGAGTACTTGTTCCGGAATTAAAAAAGATTTCGTTGTTATTCCAATTAACAGAAATTTGTTTCTCAATACCCTTTAAATCTGATATACCCAAGTTTAAAGTTGCTTTATTATATTGTATTTCAATCAGTGAATCAGAGCTTTCTGCTATTTTGGGAGCTTTAAAGACTCCCGAGATATTAAGCAATGATTGATAAACAACTACTTCATGAATGCCTCTGTATCTCTTTTCAGGATTTGCTGTTCCATTAATATTTAGTTCATCAGGCAGGTAATAAAACCAATCTGTTCGTATGAATTTTCTTTCAATTGTACCATCTTTATAATGGTCATTATAATATACATTGAAGGGTATAGAAATATACGGACCAGTAATTGTTTGTCCGGCACCCCATTTTGCACTTACTTCGCTTATTGCACTTTTATTAACTTCTTCTCTTTCGCTAATCAGGTTTTCAACCATAAAGGTTGGTACAAGTAATATCACAATCAATAAGAAAATGATTATTACTTTAAAAATTACATTACTTTTCAGGTCTTTCATAATTCCATCCTTTAATTATTAACTAATACTTGAAAATTCAAATAACATATTGGATTATATCCACTTATTTATATATTCCTTGACATCAAATTTCGATTTACAACCATTATAATTCATATATCTTACCTTCCCAAATATGTATCTCTCGCCCCATGCCCGATCATGTACCCCACCGATTGACCAGGCAATTCCCGTATATCCATTTGGATCTCTGCCGTCTAATTCATATTTGTCGTTTAAATAGATTGCAATTTGCATTGCCGATTCTGCGGATTCCGACCACTCCAAAATTTTCTTAGCCCAATACATCCTCATATACCCATGCATTTTTCCGCTTTTAACCATCTGTTTTTGTGCCGCATTCCATAAATCATCATGAGTTTTCGCAAGCTCAAATTCTTCGGGGGAATAAATATATTCGCGTTTATCAGAAATATGTTCAGCAAGAGTCTTTTTTGCCCAATCAGGAAATCCGTTACTATTATCATAATCTTCGCAATAATGACAGTAATTGTCTGATAATTCTTTCCTGACGAATAATTCCTCAATAAAAGCTTCTTTGGCTTCTTTTAAAGTATAGCAGGCATGGACTTCACTAATTATTCTTTGAGCTGAAATTTGACCAAAATGCAGATAGGGTGATAAATTAGAAACATTGTCTTTATTGGGATCATTATTTTGTAAATGATAAAACTGCAATTTCTCTCTTAAAAATCTATCCATTGCCAGATTTGCTTCAATCTCACCTGCCTTAATCCAATCAACCGGTTTCACTCTTTTAATAACTTTAATTTTCCTGAAAACATCTTCCCAATTTGTTTCATTATTAACTATATTATTACCCACATTGAGTTTAGGATATTCATCCATAAATTCATCCATTAACTTTGATACTTTCTGCCTGAAAGTATAAGCCGCAAATTCTTGTTTTTCTGATGCTATCCAGCAAGGAACCAAATTATGGGAATCAACTTCGAAAAAAGCAAAATCAATATTACGTAGAATATCTTTTTTCCATTCTTTCTTTATTTTCAAAGGGTCAAAATCCGTAACCAATGCACCGGCATTAGTTTCATTTATGAAATGTAGAAGATTTTTTATGGGATTACCAACTAATAATTTAAATTGGATATTTAAATCGGATAACTTTTGTTCAACTACTTTTAAGCCGTCAATCATAAAGGAATATTGTCTTAAAGTTGCTCCTAAGAATTCAGGTACAATGTTGAATACCACTATCAGAGGTGTAGAATATTTATTACTTAATTCATTTGCAAAAATCAAAGACCAATTATCATCAACTCTTTGTTCTCTGCTCATCCAGTAAACAATAGGACCTGATTTTACTTCAAAATCATTTAATCTCCGAACCCTTTTTAAATTCATCACCCACCAATATTTATAATATTCTAATATTCAGAACTTCAATATATAAATTAGTGTCAATATATCCAAATGAAATGAAAAAAAATGCTGTCAATAATAATTTCTGAAAGCATTTATAAATTTATTCAAAGTTCTTCAACTTCCCAGTTTTCGTTTACCCATAAACCAAAAACGTCCAATTCAGGATAAAGTGATTTAACATATTCAACAGATTCTTGTATTTGGACTAATTGAATTTCTTTACTGACAGGGTTACCGGCACAATCATAATGCCCAACAACAGCGATATGCTTAGAACCATGAATATTTATGGAGATATCCAGGGTCTTGTGAATCAACACTAATGAATCATGATCTCTTGTCGAAATACCCTTAATTATACCGGGTAAATTTATTGTATCCGCAAATGGGATTTTTGTCTTATTTATCACATAGTCATGAACCGGGAGTTGAATCCTACCGTCAATACAACCCAATACTGTTGTAAATTTATATTTATACATATTTCATTATTGATTTTGAAAAATCAAACATATTTGATAACAACTATAATTCAATTTGACAACCATAATTTATAATTATTTTAATTTGGGAATTTAATAAGAAAAGTCGTACCTGTGTCATATACACTTTCGACTTCAATTGTACCACCCAAATTTTTTATAATACCATAGCTAACTGATAATCCAAGACCGGTCCCTTTCCCAACATCTTTCGTAGTAAAAAATGGCATAAATATTTTATTCATATCTTCATTTTTTATCCCCCTCCCCGTATCGGTAATAGCGATTAATATATATTTATCATCGTATGATGTCTCAATTAAAATCGCACCGGGTGGAGTTATTGCATCAACAGCATTATTAATAATATTGATTAATACTTGCTTTAATTGATTTGCTTCGGTTATCAGTAAAGGAAGCATTCTATTTGAATATCTCTCAATCTTTATATTTAAACTTTCCAATTCTCTTTTAAAAAAACCATCAATTACATCATCTATGATTTGATTAATGTCATGTTCTTTCAATTCAATTTTATCATTCCTTACAAAACTTAGCAATTTTTTTGTAATATCTCTACCTCTAAAAGTCGCATCATGAATATTATCGAGATGAGGTACCATTTTTTCTATACTAAACTCGAAATTAAAAATTGGATTTACCATATCTTTTATCAAACCAACTTCAGCGGCAATTATAGCAAGCGGATTATTTATTTCGTGAGCTATTCCACTTACTAATTCTCCGATTGAAGCCAACTTAGAAGCTTGTTCCAATTGACTCCTCGTTATATCTTTTTCAATTTGCATTTGTGCTATTTTATAAGCACGATATAAAACTATTAAAATCAACAAAATAAGTATCACAATAGAAAGAAATAATACACTTGTTTTCATATTCAGGAGCAATGGTTCTGCTTTTTTATCGATAACAATGACAGACCAATTAATTTGTTCTAATTTAGAATATGCGAAATCAGCTTTGTAATTGTCAAGTTCGGTTTGACCAAATCCGGTTTTTGCCTTTGATGCATTATATTTCTTTAGGTTGATAATAGATTTAATGTTATTATTAGAAATCTGGAATAGAGAATTTTGATTATATATTGAGATAATATATTGGTTCGAAAATTCATCAGAATTAATAAGAGTCCTGATTTCATCTGCATCAATTGAAACATTAATTATATACGCTTTGCCATACAGCCATTTATTTAATGCTATGTTAAAATATCTTCCTCCGGAATTTCCTTTTTGAATATCAGTTAAATAATGTCTTTTGTCTTGATTTATTAAATATTTATACCAATCCTCATTAAAATAATTACGTCTTTCACTAAATTTGGAACTATCAGAACAATAAATACTATTGCCGAAGGAATCAATTATTTCGATATCATTCAAAGCATATCCAACTTCTCTGAATTGCTTTGAATACAATTCTAAATCTAAATTCGATAGAGGTACCCGGAGCATTTGTGCATCAATTATACTCCTCAGATTAAAGACTTTGTCCTTTAGAAATAAATCTATTAACTTCGATTTATTAACCGCTATTGTCATTAACTGTAAACGGTTTGTTTCATTAGAAAGACTATTCAATTCATAATGGAAATATGACAATAGGATAATAAATGGCAAAATATATGTTAAAGTCAATCTAACAAATTGTTTACGTCTAATATCTTTAAAATGCTTATCCCTCAAATATAATTGGGAAAGCAACTCATTATCTTTGCCTATAGGTTTAATCATTTGTTTTTAAAATTTTTATAATTTACAAAACTAATCTCTTATCTTGGTTATATAAATAACCATCTGAAAATATTATTTAATCATGACAAAATACTAAATATAAAAATACTAAATACTTTGAAGAATTCAAACAAAATGAATTTACATTTCAAAAATGAGTAAGACTATGATAATTAACTTAATTGATTTTTATGTTAATAATTGCTTATTTTTAAGTTGGCAACAATCATTAATTAACTTTTTAAACTCTTCAATTTCAAATGCTTTGAGTATATAAATAATCGGACCGGATTTTACATCAAAATTATTTAATCTTCTAACCCTTTCTAAATTCATCTCACACACCAATATTTATATTATTCTAATATTAAGAAATTCAATATATAAATTAGTGTTAATATAACCAAAAGAAATGAAAAAAATGCTCTCAATAAATACAAATTGAGAGCATTAATTACATTATAACTCTTCCACTTCCCAATTCTCATTTACCCAAAGTGCTATTATTTCGACATTGGGATAAGATTTTCTGACGTGAATTATAGATTCGTTAATCTGCTCAATCTGCCTTTCCTTGCTTATCGGATTACCGGCACAATCATGATGACCGGATATTGCAACTACATTTGAACCATGCAAATTAACTGAAATATTAATCCTACTCATTATATGATGCTTAATGCAATTACTATCATCACCTGCTAAAAACCTTATTGGACCTCCGGCTGTTATCGTATCAACATAGTCTGCACCATATTTCTCTCTCATAAAATTATTTAAAGGAAGAATTATTCTTCCGTCCATACAATTTACAGATGTTACGAAAATCTTTTTCTCCATTTTTAACCTCCGGAATTAATTAATACAGGCATTCCCATTATGGGCCAAATAAACCAAACAAAAACTGCCAAAACTACCATTAAAATTATACTCATAGGAATACCTGCTTTCAAAAATTCACCTGATGTAAACTGACGGCTCTCGTAAGCTATAGCATTAGGAGCCGCACCTATAAGGAATATAAAAGGCATACCTGCAGTTACCAAACAAGAGAATATGATAACTTCAGGAGCTACACCCAAATACTGACAAGTGGCTAATGCGACAGGCATTATAATAGCTATTGCCGCTACGTTCATAATTAAATTAGTCATCATTAATACGAAAAATGCAGTACCGATAACGAACACAAACCAGCTTGCATCCTGGAATAATTTCAACCAATTAACAGCCAACCAATCAGCCGCTCCCGTCTTCCACAAACAGAATCCAATACACATTGCACCACCAAATAATAAAATAATATTCCAGGGCACATCTTCAAGGTCCTTGATGCCTAATATTTTAAATACAAAGAATGAAATGGTCGTAATTAAAAGGACGCCACTTTTATTTAAAGATTTAAGTTCAGGTACGAACGACATTAAACTTAAAATTATTATTGCTACAAGTACGATTAGAATAGTCATAATCTCGTTCTTTGATAATCCACCCAATTTATCACTCAGCATTTGTACTTTATCTTTCAATCCCGGTATCCTCGAATGCTCAGGTTTAAACATAATCATCATAAAAGCCCAAATCAATACAATCATAATTAAACCAACCGGCAACATATAATATGATAATTCAAAAAATCCGATTTCATTACCGGTAATGCTCTTAAAAAAGCTAAGTGCTACTGCACCTCTTGCCGCACCAAGAAGTGTTATAATACTACCGGCACCCGCAACGAAAGCCATTCCAATAAATAAACCTTTACCAAATTTTGATACTTTTCCTTCCTGGTCGTATAAACTGTAAATCGTCATTAATAATGGAAAAGTTGCGGCGGCAACAGCCGTATGAGCCATAATTAATGTTAGACATGCCACCATACCAAATGCCCCAAGATAAATCATTGACGTTCGCTCACCGACAAAAGTAAGCATCTTGTAAGCCATTCTTTTTGTCAGACCTGTTTTAGCAAATGCAATCCCTATTACAATGGATGCAAAAATGAACCAAACACTTGGATCCATGAAATCCGTAAAAACTTCTCTCGGTTCTCTTATTAGAAACAATGCCTGAGTAACTCCTATCATAATACTTGTGATTCCGATAGGGACAACTTCAAATATCCACCATACTGCGGCTAATAAAAACAAACCAATTGCCGCCTTGGCTTCTTGAGTCAAAGGAAACTCTTTACCCGAAGGGTCAACAGCCGGAGCCCAGTCCGGTGAAAAATATACAATCAAAAATAAAAATAATCCAAGTAAAATGAAAATAATTCTTTTCCAATCCAACGGTGGTTTCTCAGCTTGTGCAAGATATACTCTGCCGTTCTTCTCTTTTCTAATATCAGCCATAAAAAAATCCTGAATATATTTGAAAAATTACTATTCTATCCCTAAAATATCTCTTATCCCATTCATTACTTCAATAGTTCTGATAACACCAACTACCGCACCGTTTTTTAAAACAGGTAATAAGCTGTATTGCTGGTCACTCATTTCATATATGATTTTTAAGAGATGGTCATTAGAATTAACTGTATGAGTTACTCTAATCATAACTTCTCCAACCGGACATTCAGCTTTCTGAATGATAACATTTTTCATCCTGTCGAAAGACAATTCTAAAAGATTAGTATCATCTTCCTGTGCATAAGGAATTTGCTGACTTGTTGTGCAGTGTCCATAAAAACATTTGGGTTGAAATCCTCGCATAATATCTCTTCTTCTAACCATTCCTACAAGATTATTATCATCATCGAAAACGAGCAAAGCTCTCGTTAATGATGTTTTACCATTAATCTGAAGATTGGTAGTGTGGAAAAGTATTATAGCATCTCTTACTGAAGCTTTGTAATTTATATGTGGATATTTATTAAGAGGAATCATTATTTCCTCAGCTATTATATCGTGCATTATATTATCTCCTATATAATTGTTAAAACTTAATTATAGGTAACTTAATTTTGAAAGTTGTTCCTTTCTTGTAAATACTTTCAACCTCGATATTACCACCGAGATTTTTTATTATTCCATAACTAACTGATAAACCTAATCCCGTACCTTTGCCTACTTCCTTTGTCGTAAAAAATGGCATAAATATTTTATTAATATCTTCTTCTTTAATACCCTTGCCTGTATCTGTGATAGCTATGATAATGAATTCACCATCGAATGAAGTAGCAATCGTTATTCTACCCGGAGCTGTAATTGCATCAACGGCATTATTTATAATATTTAAGATAACTTGTCTGAATTGATTACTGTCTGTTGTGATATGAGGTAAAGCCTTCTGAAAATGCTTAACAATTTCAATATTCGATACTGTTAATTCTCTTTCAAAGAAACCTTCAACTAAATCATCAATTATATCATTGATATTGTGTTGTTTCAATTCAATGTCATCCTGCCTTACAAAGCTCAATAATTTTCTTGTAATATCCCGACATCTGAAAGTAGCATCATGAATATTATTCAATCTTAATTCGATTTTACCATAATCAAACTCCAAACCGAATTGTGGGTCCATTATATCCTTAATCAATCCGACCTCACTGGCAATAATTGCAAGCGGATTATTTATCTCATGTGCAATTCCTCCTGCAAGCTCTCCTACAGATGCTAATTTCGATGCATGTTCCAATTGACTTCTTGTTATATCCTTTTCAATTTGCATAAGAGCAATTTTTGTAGAGCGATAGTATATCATTAAAAACAAAATTAATAATATAACAATTGAAATAATCATCAAACCTGATTTCATATTCCAAAAACCATTTTCATCTGTTCTTTTCCTGACAATTACAGCCCAGTCCACCTCATCAAGCCATGAATACGCATAAGTTATATTGCGATTATCAAAATCATCTTCTTTAATCCCTATTTTGCTCGACATTGAAGGCAGTATAGGACTCATATCTAAAACTTTACCTTCATCTGATGCAACTAATTGATAAAACCCCTTTCTGTTGATTATTGAAATATGAACATCTCCTGCTTGCTCGGCTGAAGTCATAAACTCATATATTTTTTTGGGGTCTAAAGATGACTTCATAACAAGGAATTGTCCATTTTCCCAACGATTAACCGCTATAGTAAAATGTGGCTTTTGGCGAAACCCCAAATAAATATCAGTAAATATATATCGTTTTTCTAAACTTTTTAAATTAATATACCAAGGTTCTTTGCTGTAGTCCTTTTTCTTTAACACTTCCACAGGACCTGAATATGCTATCTGAACTCCGTTAGTATCAAAGAAACCTACATCTATAAAAGCATCACTATCCAAATGCAGTTGCCTCAAATACGACGACATATCATCATTTGTAGGAGGTATTTGTAGCTGAGGGTCATCAATCGAATTTCTTAGGTTTACCACACGCTCTTTCAAAAATAAATCCAAAAGATTAGATTGATTTTCCGCAATCGCCTTCAAATGAAGAGTCTGACTTTCCTGAGTAAGATTATTAAATTCATATTGAAAAAAAGTAATTAAAAATATAAACGGCAAAATATATGTTAAAGATAATCTAATGATTTGATTTCTCTTCAAATCTTTAAAATGCTTATCTCTCAAAATATTTTGAGAATAAACTTCGCTTTCTTTACCTGTGATTTTTGCCATATTGTATTAAATTATTTTACTTCATCATCAAGTTTTTTCATTTCCCGCAATATTCCCAAAGGGCTTGAACCTGTTGCAATACTCATAAGTTTTTCAATTCTTTCACTATCCTTTTCAAACTTCTTCTGCATTCTTGTTGAATAAGCATCCTTAAGAATTTCAAGTAATTTGTCAAGTTCATAAGGTTTTGGCAAATAACCAAAAGCACCAAGTTTAGTGCACTCAACCGCAGATTCCAAAGAACCATGACCTGTCAGAATAATTACTTCAATATACTTATGTTCTTTCTTCAAAATCTCTAATACTTGTTTGCCATCCATACCCGGCATTTTTAAATCAAGAAGAGCAATATCGAATTTTTTATTATTTGCCGCTACAATCGCTTCATTTCCATTAGTTGCTTTTACAACATCAAAATCACGTATTTCGAGTCGTTCAGCAATTGAATTCAGAAAGTTGATTTCATCATCAACAATCAGTAATTTTATTTTGTTATTCATATAAAAACCTCATCTATTTTATTAATTTATTATCCTGAAAAACCAATCCAGTTCCAATACCCAAATATTAACCAAACCCATAATACTAAGAACGATAGTAATAATATAAAGAATCCGTGTTTAGCTAAATCACCGAGAGTAAATACTCTTTCTCCGGTTAATGGATTTATAGCCAAAGCATAAACAATAGCATTATTGGGTGTCCCAGGTAAAAACATGTGTGCAAATGACGATGCAAATGCTGTAGCCAAGCCAACCATCATAGGATTAGTACCGGATATGGTAGCCATCGGAACTGTGATAGGACCAATTGTAGCAACTGTAGCACCATCACTCATAAAGTTCGTTATTGTGCCCGTAATAAAACTCGAGGCAATCGCTAACCCTTGTCCACTTCTCATAAAGTCAGGCAAAACACTAACAAAAGCATCTGCCATATATAAAGCCGCTCCGGTTGAAGCCAACCCGCTTCCCATTGCAGTTGCTCCTGCATATAAGGCAACAACTTCCCATTGAATTTTTGATATGTCCCTCCATGTCAAAATTCCAAATAAATTCATCAGAACTATAGCAAATAGGACAGGACCACCCATTCCCCAAATACCATCTTCACCTGAAAATACCCACATAGAAATTAAAAGAATCATAATTCCGGCTGTAATATATTCAGTTTTAGTCATCGGTCCAATTTTTGCACTTGCTTGGGAAACTATTGATGAAATATTTAATTTTTTTACTTTCATTCTTCTGTAACATACAAAATAGAAGTAAAGACCAACAGTCAGAGCCGCTACAGGAACAAATGGTAAACCATACATTACCCATTCACCGAATGTCGGCGAACCACCATAATCAGCTAAAATACCCATCATAACTGAGTTCCTTCCACCTGCCGCAGGTGAACCCGGACCTCCGAGGTTGGCGGCAAAGTTCAATGAAAGTACTAATAATATTGCTAATTTAGGGTCTTCCTTAACTCCAGCCGCTTGCGTTGATGATGCATATACCATCATTAGAATTGGCATCATAAAAGCAACCATTGCATGCTCTGATAAAAATGAACAGGCAATACCCAGCATAGGTAAAAATAAAAACAGATACAAAGTTAGATTTTTCGTTGGCTTCATTAACAGCACTCCAATTCTTCTATCCAAACCTGTTTTGTGTATTGCCACGGCAATAGCTAAAATACCAAAGATGAATATCACAGAGTCCTTTCCATAAGCAGATGCAACATCATCAGGATTCATAATATTAAAAAAGTACATAGCTAATCCCACTATCAATGCTGTAATCCCTATAGGTACAGCACCGGAAGCCCAAAACAAACCTGCAATTAGTAGTACTCCAATCATAACTTTTGCACGAAACGCAACATCATCTACTGATAATTTATATACTTCTCTCCCATCTTTATCTTTTACTGCTTCACCTCTTTCATCCTTCACTTTGCCAAGTTTAAATTTGGAACTATAATAATCACCAATAGTATTACCTTTTTTCATTTTGGAATAATCTTTGTAGCCAAGATTTTCTTCACTCAATCGGGCTTGTGCTGATAAAGAATCTACTACTGTAACTGATTTCTCATAAGATAATATCTCAATCAAACGTTGCGGGGTGGGATAGAAAACAATTACAATAAATAACAATATGCCAAGAGCAATGAATCCTGGACGGAAATTATGATGCCCAACAAACCACTTTCTGAAAGAGCTATGTTCTATCGTAGTAATTTCATATTTTTCTTTTGCTTTTGTATTAGCTCTTCTGGCACCTTCAATAAATTCTATAAGTTTATCAAGTTCACATGGTTTTTGAACATAGCTGTAAGCATCAAGTTTACCCACCTCCATAGCTGATTTGGTATCACCATGACCAGTCAGCATAATTACCTGAATTTCGGGCTTTATTGCTTTAATTTCTTTTAGGACTTGCTCACCACTCATTTCCGGCATATTTCTATCAAGAATGATTACATCAATATCCGAATACTTTCGCATAGTTTTAACTACATCTTTACCATCAGGAAGTGTTAAATTGTCATAACCACGTAATTTCAAACGCTCTGATAAAGACTCGCGAAATTCATTTTCATCATCTACTAATAACAATCTAGACATTGTCTCTCCTATTTATTCATTGTACAATTATTTCTAAGGTAGTTAACTATCTCATTAAAAATATCCGATAGTCTTAATATGCCAACGATATCATCTTTGCGGGTAACTAAGATAGATAGTGATTGCCACATAATAATTTTATGCATAGCTTCTATTAGAGAAGTATTTTCATCAATGCTTTCTGTAACCGTTCGCATAGCATCTTTAGCTTTAATCGATTGTGCTTTTTGGCAAACATCATAAAAACTATCCTGCCATAAATTGAAATGATCCATAATTGATTCAATAAATTCTGGACTTAAATTTGCCGCCGCCAGTTTGTCAATATCTTTAACAGTACCATATTTGGGTTCCAATGCCTGAACAAATGCAAGATGCCCAATCTTTCCGATAATTTTCTGATTGTTATCAACAACGAGTACGGCTCTGATTTGTTCTTTACCATTAGAATTTTTCTGACGTGCTTTTTCTAAGGTTTCAATTGCTTCGACCAAAGTTGCATCCTGATGTACAGTCGCGTATTCACTGACTGGAATCATAAGGTCTTTTACTAATTTGTCTTTCATAAAACAACTCCCGATTTATAATTAATTAATTAATTTCAAAAGAACATTATATATTTAATTAAATCACAACAACTTATTGATTGCATAATAATTCATTTTTTTTTCATTTCAAATACACTTTTTTCAAATTAGAGAATATTTTTAATACCTGTAATCTATGTGTTGCTTTTTGGCTAATAATGTCAATAGTTTTTCATTAAATCTTATGTTTTATTACATTAAAATAATTTTATTAATATTCGTCAAGAAATATGTTAGTTAAACTTAAAATTAATTGAAAGGTACCATAATGACAATTAAGGAAGTTCTTAGAAACAAAGGACCGGAAGTATTCACTATCGGCGAGGAAAGAACTATCAGCGATGCTATAAAAATCCTGGTTAATAATAATATTGGGGTTTTATTAGTGCTGAATTCTGATGCTAAAATTTCAGGTATTCTTAGCGAAAGGGATATTGTCCGTGTTGTCCATGCCAATCCTGCTGATTTCGAAAGTTTTATAATAAAAGAAAAAATGACAACAAATGTTATTTTTATCGAAGCAACCGATTCAATCGAATACGCACAACAGATTATGACTACTAATCATATAAGGCACTTACCTGTACTTGACAATAAGATTCTGATAGGAATGATATCTATCGGCGATATCGTCAATTCACTCCTATCAAAGACACAGGTTGAAAATAAATATTTGCAGGATTATATCTCAGGAAATTTAATAGGTTAATCGTAAAAAAATTCCATCTGATTTATTTCAGATGGGATTTTTATAATATTAGGATAAAATAAATTATCATTTTTCGCTTTTAATTCCGCCATTTCTTTCAATCTTTCTCTAAGAATTTTTCTGATTATTTTATCAGGAATTGGCTTGTCCGGTTGAAAATGTATTGTTGCACCCGATATTTTTAATCCTGCCAATTCATCTGACATTTTCTTAACAAGCCCAGGACTCATAGTATAAAACGAGCAATGATGCTTTTGAGAAGCATAAGCAATCAAATCTTTATCCAGAGATACACAAATAATTCCATAAGCAACTCTTTCTTTCGATTCAGGAACTATCTTTTTAACTGTCCTTCTTAGTTTCTTCAATACTTCAATATGCTCATTTGATACGGTGGACATATAGTCTTCGACTGCCTTTCCCGCTAATTCATTGGTTTTCATCATCTCAATAATATTCAATTACAATTTGACAAATTGACCTCTCATAACATTATCCGATGTTTTGATAATATAGAAATAAACACCCTGACTCAAATCGCTTAAATCAAATTCGCTGACATAGCTACCACTTTCCAACCATGTGTTTATTAATTGCATTTTCCTGTTACCCATTAAATCATATATTTCAAGAGTAACATAATCTGATTCCGCGATTTCAAAATAAAATGATGTTGTATTTAATACCGGATTTGGAAGATTTCCATTCAGATAATATTTGGATTCTATCTCATAAGAAACTGTTTTAATTACAACACCGCAATCAGCATTTCCATAGTGAATCAAACTATCTCCCCAGCCCTGCAACTCTATATCCTTTTCAAGACAATTAAATGAAACAACCAATGTATCACGAAAATCATCATAAATATTCGTCGGCTGAAAACAAATATAAACTTCTTTTCTTTCGGCTGGATTTATAATCATTGGGAAACTTGATTTCGGAATTGAAAATGAGATGTTTCTCCTTAAAAATATATTATCTATTACAAAAGGTAATATCCCTTTATTGTCCAAAATCAAAGTATCACATTTTATATAGCTGATTTTCTCTGAACCGAAATCTATTATATTCTGCTTTTTATCAAATTGAGGGAAATCTAAAGTAAACCCCTGAATAGTGTCATATCTTTCTACTTTATGACCCATTGAGTCTTCCGCCATGATTGAAAATATCGCATCTTTGTATGAATCCAATACATCAACTCTAAAAGATGCCAATAAATAATTTTGATTCAGTTTAGTAACTTTGCAATTTAAAATACTTTTAACTTCCACTTCCTTCAAACCCCAATCACTTTTAGCATTATCGGTTATGACAATATCAAACCTCCTGTTACAGCTATCTTTAGCTAATTGAACCTTAGGATTATCTTTGTCGGTAATGAATTCCAATTCAATAATTAAAAGTTTTCTGCTTCCACAATTTTCTTCAATATACAAAGTATCTATGATTGTTGTATCAACGTCAAATCTGAAGCATAATTCCAAATCTAACTCTTCCTTGCTGTTAATTGTAAATGGTGCAGTGAGATTTATTTTAATATCGCTGTTATTTTTTAAATGCAAATTTGTAATATCGTGATTAAACTTACCGTAATTCTGCAAATTGAAATTTTCACAAAATTTCATATAAGTTCTGAATACTCCTTTAAGATAAATTACAGAATCTCTTGAACCAATAGAATCCAAAGCAACGGTAAAGCCGGGAATATCATAGAATCGTTCTACTTCCCATCCTGCCGAATCAGTTGCATTTATCGTAAAAGAACCGTCAGAGTATTTGTTAAATAGCATCGCCTCGAATTTTACCGAATCATTGTTATTTGCATACTTTGTTACTCCCACAAAAGTATTAATATTTTTTTCAAAATCATTCCTGACAAACTTCAGCTTTGAATCAGTTCTGCTCGAATCATAAATCATTCCTTTCACCTTATAACAACTATCTACAGATAACATTTCCGGCTTTTTAAAATCGAACTCCATTAAACTCAAACCTCCGACATATCCGTATGAATTTGCGTTGCCGTAACCATAAATATAAACCCCAATTCTGCCTGTCGATTCTACTCTATGAGCCCCTTCGGAAACCCGAACATTAGTATAATAATAATCCGTTGTTGCTATTCTTCTGAAGAAGTTAATGCTACTGTTATCAATCAACACATTATCAATTCTCGTACTGTTAATATCATCTTTGTGAGCAACAATGGCGATATAATGCTCTTCGTAAACTGCACTATAGCTGAATCCAAAAGTATCTCTATATGCTTGATATGCCTGAATATTAATAACACTGTATTGATTCATAAATTGTTCTTTTGGTGGGACCAGCATCATAAAAGGGTCACTGATATAAGCGTCATAGCCGTTTGTTTCCAATGCTGTTTTTTTAAATTGAGCAACTAAAATCGGGTTGTTTGCCTCAAGAGATAAAGCGGTTTTAATTGACGATTCAAAAAATTCTCCCCGATTAAATCTGCCTTCGTAGTATCCATTTATATAAAGGTCGGTTTTATCTTCAGCAAACAAAACCCTGTAAATATCACTTCCAAGAGGGGATGCTTTCCAGGGTAGAATATAAGGGATTACAAAAGCATTTTTCCCCCATGTATTCAAGGGGAGCATTTGCTCAATTAATATATCTCTTGAAGAAAGTGCATCATTATCTACAGGAACCCTTACCCTTTGTTGCCCTGCAAAAATAGCAATGGGTTTATCGGATAAAACTTCAGTACCCGTAAGGTCAGCATTAAGATGATACTCTGTAATCTTTGCCTGAACTAAAAAAACTTCACCTTGATTTAATAATATCTTGATAGGATTTTTACCATGGCGATAAAAAGCAGTTTTTGAGTTAATAATTATTTCCGTTGAATCTTCTGCCGCAACAATTAAAAATTGTGATGGCGTATTCTGTCCGCTATCGTCAAGCTTACCATGACTGTAATATGCTAAAATCAGATAATCCTTGCCAAGTACGTCAGCAGGAAGAACCAAAAAACCATCACTGGTCATAACTGCCTGACTATGTGCATAAACCGTTACATCATTATCGGTAGTAACATGAAATGAATTTAATCCAACTACTTCACATTGATTTTGAGGGTCGTTAGAATGTATTAAATTCCCGCTCCTATTAAAACCGGTTACTTCAAAATCCCAGTGAGAAACTTTAAATGTATAAATTTCAGAAATATCACTAATTACAAAATCCTCCGAATAAGCATTACCGTACCTGTCCCTGTACTCAATATTCCCATTTGTCGGTTTATCGGCAACAACATATATATAGAGAGAATCTCCTTTACTGTATTCTTCTTCCGAAAGATTTAGATAGTTATGAT
>Ga0351880_1031_pt1 | contig 43848 bp, 33 predicted proteins | sample BONcelFGM3001E13_FD_206766 | JGI IMG/M metagenome (GOLD analysis project Ga0351880, IMG submission 206766) | Enriched cells from coal bed in the Powder River Basin, Montana, United States - BONCAT cells FGM rep3 HSBNCT.FGM.300.1.E13 ...
ACATCACCGGCAATCACAAATTTATCAGCGTGGCTCACCAGGCAAATACTTCCGTTGGCATGGCCGGGTGTGTATCTGACTTCGAGGCTTGAATTTCCGAAAGTGAGAATGTCTCCTTCTTCCACAAAAATTTCCGGTTTCCTGATTTCATCAATGCTGATTCCAAACACCGATCCAAATTCATTGGCAGTTTCCCAGAATAGCTTTCCTTCTTTGTGACCGGTTGGCTTCAGATTGTATTTTTCGCATACAAAATGGTTGCCGAGTATATGATCCACGTGATAATGGGTGTTGATCAATGCCACCGGATTCAGTTTGTTGCCGGTGATGTAATCTGAAAGTCTGGCTTGCTCTGACGAATTGCTGCAACCCGGATCAATTACAATGCAATCGCCCGTTTCATCGTGCAACACAAAGGAGTTTACCGAAAAGGAATTGAAAACAAATATTTTAACAGTTATCATGGAGAATTAATTTAATGTGCAAAGGTAATGATTTGCTGACAGATGCCGTATTTTAACAAAACAGCCGGCAATTAACCGGCTGGATTTGTGATAATAACGAAAGCGAAAATTATACTATTCGGCAATCAATTCAAATTTCGCCAATGGCGCCATGCGTGCTTTGTTGAGTTGCAGCGTAGTGCCGTTAAAGCTATAATTATCAACCATTTCAAGTATTCTGAAAAGTTCCTGTTCAATATTCATGTTTGGACAAGCCATCATGGTCGATCCCATTTTTGAAAATGATATTCTGCTTCCGGCTTTCATTTCATAAGTTCCGAAGAAACTGTTGCATCCGGCAAATCCATTGATACGGTTCTCTTCATTTTGAAGAATGATAAAATAATCTTTGCCGTCGCTGCCTGGATTTGGAATTGCTTTGCCATTCATTTCCATAAGCCGCCATTTTTTCCCGATCAGATCTGAATCCGAAAATTGTTGGCCTGTTTTCGCAAGCACGTACTTATCAGCCAGTTCCCCGGTGATGATCCTGCCGTCCATGCTCAGTTGCACCAGCTTGTTTTCGCCCACAAGGTATTTTGATGGACCGTCGGTAATCCCCTGAAGCTGAATACTTGCTCCGCCTTTATCCCAGCTGAAATTGCCGGTTTCTACAAACGGGGTAATGCTTGTGCCTTTATATACGGTTGATCGGCTGTAAGTCAGGTCTTTGCTGATGGTAATTGTGGTGACAATTCCTTCGCAATCGGCACAGGGAAGAGTTCCTGTGTAAACACCCGGCCAGTCGAGCGATGTCTGACTGTTATCGCCGACAATAATATGAGAAGGGGCTTTGGGTGCTGTTGCTTTCTGTTGTGTTTTGCAGGCAGTAAATGCCACAGGAACCAGGAGAACAAGAAAAAATGCCAGTTTTTTCATAAGATTTGGTTTTTGATGTTGATGGAATAAGAGTTAATCCGTTTTTTAAGTGTTTGAATATCACCCGTAAACATTGGTTTTGTTATAATGTCTGGATGAAAATTCATTGAAATGTCATCACAGGCACACAATCAGATCGGTGGTCTTTTGGGGATGTAATTTACAAATATTTTGTAATCGGAAACCGGAAATTGCAGTTTATTTGCGGGAACCACATTCAGTATAAACATCCTATTCAGATGTCAGTGTAAATAGACTGGCTGAGAGCGATAAACTGATTTTCGCGATCTCTGCTATCTGTAACCTCTCCCGGAATAAATGTTAAATGTCAGCCCCACTGATATATTGGTCTTATTGGCGAAGCGGTTCAGCATAAAATCACCATCCTTGTGTTCGGGAGTTGCAGCCCAGAACGAGCCTGAAAAATTATGTCCGGCCTGAGCATACATTCCGATTGTTTCACTGAAATTATACTTGAAACCAACATGTCCGCCGAGAGCTTTAAGGCTTAAATCCGCACCAAGATATGGATCGGTTTTTTCGCTCAGGTTCAATGTTTCACTGAAATGAAACCGAAAAAATGCTACCAGATCAAACTTCGAAAATGCGCTGGAGATGCGGTCAAATTCATCAAATTCATCTTTATTTTTACTAAACAGGAAGATCAGTTTCGCCCCATAGGAAAGCAGGTCATTTATCCCGTCATCACTTTGAATTTCAATTCCGAATTTATCACCAACCATGGTTGATCCAACAAACATTTTCCTGTCAGTTGAACCATCATAAGCTTGTGCAAACAGATTTACCGGCCCAATTACAAGGCATAGAACGATTAATACTATGAGTCTTTTCATGAGTTGATGGGTTTATTGATTGCTGAATGAGATTTTGTTTATAAAGAATACTCTTCTGTTGCGTTTGACTTCTTTGTTTGAGATGGTCTGAAAACCATATGCAATGAAATTGTTATCGTGCCAGTATTCTATGTTTGAAAACGAGCGTTTCACTTTGTCACCCTGAAGAAAAGTATCAATGATCTCTTTCGAGTTATCCTTGACTATTTCGCCATTAACCACATCAAAGACTTTATACCAGATTGTATTCCGTTCTGAATATGTAAGTTCAGTTGTTTCCTCTCCTTGTCTGAATGATATGAATTTTACTACCATAAAAGGTTTGCTGGTTGACCACATGGGGAATGTATTGTCCCATAAAAGTTTCCCTGCACGATCGAACTTAGCCAGAGTAGCGTGCGTGTATTGAAAGCCGTCAAATACTGTGTGAACCTGGGTTGCTTTTCCGACAGTGGTAGTGTATGTGTGGTAGGTGGGATAGAAGGCTTCTCCAAGGAAAATATATCCATCTTCCGATTCAATAATCGGGTGAGTAACAATTCTGTAATTCATCAGCAATTCTTCCCCTTTCTGGGCCTTGGAGTTTTTCTTTCGTTCTATCTTGTCCTGCTGTTTTTGCGACAGATAGCTGGTGAAGTTCTTCAATTCAAGGAAATTGTAGAACTTTATAAAATTCAGTTTTTTGTTTTCAACTTCACCAATAAATACCCCCTGCGATCTAACAGAACGTGTTTTTGAAAAAGTGCCGGTGATCACATACCTGTTCTGGATTTTTGTTGCAGCTACAGTAATCAGCTTTTCCTTTACATTTTTTGTGACATTAAAAATCTCTTTCTGCCGACCGCCCATATCGAATATGGCGATATAGAGATCTTCTTTGTTTTTATCTGTAATGGCATTTATAAAAACCATAATTTCATCGTCAAATACCTGAAAATCAAGAATAGAAAGCATTTTACTGCGAAAATCACCAACTTTTACCGGAACATACTTCGTTTTACCCGAGTTCAGTTCCACAATTAGCACACTATTTTCTTTTTTGCCTGCGCAACTGAAAATTGCGCTGCCATTATAGACTTTCATATTGGTAAGTTCACCTATGTCAGCCAGTTTTCCTTCGGTTTTGCGACATTCCTGAGTTTTTGCATCAGAAGTAATAATGGCAAAATAATCTCTTCTGTTGCGGATCATGGTGTAGTTAACTCCATCTTTATCGTAGGAATTTGCATAAAGTACGCGTTCCTTTACGGGAACAGTCTCCGATTTTATCAGTTTTAAATCTGTGGAATAAAAATCATTTCTGCATCCTACCTTGCCTCCACTGGATTTTATTTCATAGGATTGTAACAAAAATCCGTTTTCACCAAGCGGGAAAACCATCTCATTCTGATAATCATCTTTGAGGTCAAGTTCAATACGAAGTTCGGAGGTTTGAGAAAAGGTTCTGATCATCAGAATGCTGAATGCAATCAAAAAAAGCAACTTAATTTTCATAGGGTAAATTATTAAAGTTTGAATAAATATGATTTAGCGTGTAATTGCCGGTTAAAAAAAGAGTCAATCGGGTTGTCAATTATTACAAATAATGTCAATTTAAATGCGTAGATCAGAAGACTGTATATCACTGTATGTCTAAAGCATTGAAATCAGGGCAATATTATAACTTCCGGATGGAAATAAAAAGAACTATTTCAAATTTGCAGGATTTTTTACTGAAATGCATATCCATATCATTATCAGACCTGTTTGTCAGGAATTTAGTCATTTCCCATCACAACAAACTCTCTGAAGTTCTCTCTCGTAATTCCCTTATTGATGGAGTTATAGCTTTCCGTAAAGGTTTTGGGGAACGAAACAGAACGGTTGGCATTCCATTTAAACTCGAAGCCAAAAACTTTTCCGTCTTTCGTTTCCACATAATCAATCTCCTGTTGTTGTTTGGTGCGCCAGAAATATTGCGAAGCAACCTGCTTCTGATAAATGAGTAGTTTTCTGCGTTCACTTATCAGAAAGTTTTCCCAGAGGGCTCCGATATCGGTTCGGTTGTTATGGGCCTGGAACTGACCAATGACCGCATTTCGGATACCATTGTCGTAAAAGTAGATTTTTCTGTTTGTTTTTATTTCATTGCGAAGGTTGCGGCTAAAGGAAGGAAGCCGGAACAATATATACGCTTTCTCCAACACATCAATATACGCGCTTGTTGTTTTCGGGTCTAATCCTGTAATCTGGGCAAGCTCTGTATAGGAAACCTCGTTACCGACCTGCCACGCAAGTGCCTGAACCAGGCGTTGTATCATTTCGGGTTTTTTGATATTTCCGTAAATCAGAATGTCTTTGTAGAGATAACTTTCGGTTAACTCCTGAAGCACTGATCTCTGGTCAGCAGGGTTCATCAGCACTTCGGGATAAAAGCCAAAAATCAAACGGTTTTCCAGGTCTTGCTCAGCTTTCAGGTATCCTGAATAATCCTGCCATTCCTGCCAGTTGATCGGCCAGAGCGAAAAAGTCCACTTCCGCCCAGTGAGTGGCTCTTGCGTTTGATTCATGAGTTCAAATGAAGAAGACCCGCTGAGAATTAATTGTACTTCTTTAAAAGTATCGGTTATAAGCTTTGAAGTAAGGCCGATAAAAGGAATGCGTTGGGCTTCATCAATAAAAACAATTTTGTGTTTACCAATAATCTGCCTGAGTTGTTCAGTATTCGGGCGGTTAAACATTCGTTCGCTCACCGGATCATCCCCGTTGATGATCAGGCATTCATCGCGGTATGATTCAAGGAGTTTCATTACCAGTGTAGTTTTGCCCGATTGCCTTGGCCCGGTAATGATTATTGCCTTTCCTGAGAAAAACTTTCCGGCTATTTGCTTTTCAATTGATCTTGAAATCATAATTTTTGTGTTGAAACCAATTGCAAATATAATATAGAAATCTCTATAAACATAACTTTACAGGAATCAAATCCCGTAAAGTTATAACTATTCGGGAATAGAATCCCGTAAAGTCATAACTTTACGGGAATGAAAGATCGGAATTGGAATTCCAATTTTATTTTTTGATACATTATCCTTTGAATATGTTCTTTAAAACCCATAGTTTCTGACAGCAAATAATATTCCTCCTCGAACCAATTCCCGCATTTATTGTTAATGCAATCGTTTGCGGGAAGGGTTTATTAATCACTTTTTTCAATCCCGGGATGCTTCCTTCCATAATTCTTTAGTACCTTTCACCCGCATATATTAACATATTACAATACTTCCATGCAGGAAACCACTGTTTACAAACCAAAGAACCACATCCGCATTGTCACAGCGGCTGCCTTATTTGATGGGCATGATGCCGCCATCAATGTGATGCGACGTATTTTACAATCTTCAGGTGCCGAAGTCATTCACCTTGGCCACGACCGCTCCGTTCAGGAAGTGGTGCAATGCGCCGTTCAGGAAGATGTGCAAGCCATTGCCATCACTTCATATCAGGGTGGGCATATGGAATATTTCAAATACATGCACGATCTTCTGAAAGAAGACGGATGCGGACACATTAAAATATTCGGTGGCGGTGGTGGTGTCATTCTTCCACACGAAATGGAGGAGCTTCACAGTTACGGCATTTCCCGGATTTATTCTCCCGACGATGGCCGCCACATGGGACTTCAGGGCATGATTAACCATTTGCTGAAACAAGCGGATTTTGCTGTAAGCAAAGCAGGCGGAATAAAACCAGAAGACATCAGCAGTGGGAATTTCCGCGCTATTGCATCGCTGATTACAGCCGCAGAAAATGAGCCCGAGAGTATAAAAGCATTGGTGAAATCATTTGGAAAGGAATGTGCTGAAAGTAAAAGTCCGGTTTTGGGCATCACCGGTACCGGGGGTGCAGGAAAATCTTCGCTCATTGATGAACTGGTCAGGCGTTTTCTGCTGACCAACCCCGATAAAAAAATGGCAATCCTTTCGGTGGATCCCACGCGTCGCAAAAGCGGAGGTGCTTTGCTTGGCGACCGAATCCGCATGAATGCCATCAATTCTGACCGCGTTTTTATGCGCAGCATGGCAACCCGGCAAGCCAACCTGGCCTTGTCGAAATACATCAGCGATGCGGTTTGTATCGTGAAAAACGCAGGCTTCGATCTGGTGATACTCGAAAGTTCAGGCATCGGACAAAGCGATACTGAAATTGTGGATTATGCCGATATTTCACTTTACGTGATGACGCCCGAATACGGCGCTGCATCGCAGCTTGAGAAGATCGATATGCTTGATTTTGCCGATGTGATTGCCATTAACAAATCCGATAAACGGGGAGCCGCCGATGCTTTACGCGATGTAAAAAAACAGTATTCCCGCAACCATAAACTCTGGGATGCCGAAGCCGATGAACTTCCCGTTTTCAGCACCATGGCTTCGCAATTTAACGATATCGGGGTCAATAAGCTTTACAATCACCTGATTAAAGTAATGAATCAGAAGTCGGGAACTGATTTTGCGGTTTACGAACTGGCGCTTGGCGAAGAGCAAACGGGCAGCCAGATTATTCCGCCAGCACGGGTAAGATATCTTTCAGAAATTACCGAAACGGTAAGAAGCTACAATAAAAACACCGAAATCCTGGCTGATCAGGCTGCCGAACTTCAATCGCTTCAAAGTACATCCAGCCTTTTGGAAAAGGAGGGAGGCACGGTTCCCGAAGCTATTCTTGCAAGAGTCAAAGCGCTTAAGAAATCGCTTGGCGAAGCAAACCTCAGCGCAATTGATACCTGGGAAGAGAAGAAGAAAACCTACAGCGATCCCGAATACATCTACAATGTACGTGGCCGGGAATTCAGAATTGAAACACATACTGAATCGCTTTCGCATTCACGCATTCCTAAAATTTCCATGCCCCGTTACCGCAGCTGGGGCGATATTCTTAAATGGACTTTGCGCGAAAATGTGCCGGGCGAGTTTCCTTATGCAGCCGGAGTTTATCCGTTCAAGCGCGAAAACGAAGACCCAACCCGAATGTTCGCCGGCGAAGGCGGGCCAGAGCGCACCAACAAACGGTTTCATTATGTATCGGCCGGAATGCCTGCCCGCCGGCTTTCCACCGCTTTTGATTCGGTCACACTATATGGAGCCGATCCCGATGTAAGACCCGACATTTACGGCAAAATCGGCAATGCAGGGGTTTCTATCGCCTGCCTTGATGATGCAAAAAAACTGTATTCCGGTTTTAATCTGATTGATGCAGCCACATCGGTCAGCATGACCATCAATGGTCCGGCTCCAACTCTGGTGGGATTTTTTATGAATGCCGCCATTGATCAGCAGTGTGAATTGTACATCCGCAAACACGGACTGGAAGCCGAAACAGAAAAGAAGATCAAAAAGCTTTATAAGGATCGTGGCACTGTCCGGCCTTCCTATCAGGGCAAACTTCCGGAAGGCAATGACGGACTTGGACTGATGTTGCTTGGAATAACCGGAGATCAGGTGCTTCCGGCAGATGTTTATCAGAAAATCAAAGCAGATACCATTTCAAAAGTCAGGGGAACGGTTCAGGCTGATATCCTGAAAGAAGATCAGGCACAGAACACCTGTATTTTCTCCACCGATTTCTCTCTGAAAGTAATGGGCGATGTGCAGCAATACTTTAATAGTAACAAAATCAGGAATTTTTATTCCGTTTCCATTTCGGGATATCACATTGCCGAAGCAGGAGCCAATCCCATTTCGCAACTTGCTTTTACGCTGGCCAATGGCTTTACTTACGTGGAATATTACCTTTCACGCGGGATGAAAATCGATGATTTTGCACCCAACTTCTCTTTCTTTTTCTCCAACGGAATAGATCCGGAATATGCTGTGATGGGTCGGGTTGCCCGATTAATCTGGGCCAAAGCCATGAAACTGAAATATGGTGCCAATGAGCGTTCGCAGATGCTGAAATATCACATTCAGACTTCCGGCCGCTCACTTCATGCACAGGAAATCGGTTTTAACGATATCCGGACTACCCTTCAGGCATTGTATGCGATTTACGACAATTGCAACTCTCTGCATACCAATGCCTATGACGAAGCCATCACCACCCCGACCGAAGAATCGGTGCGCCGGGCGATGGCTATTCAGCTGATCATCAATCACGAACTGGGTTTAGCCAAAAATCAGAACCCGCTTCAGGGAGCCTTTATCATTGAAGAATTGACCGATCTGGTAGAGGAAGCAGTAATGATGGAGTTCGACCGCCTGACTGAGCGCGGAGGTGTGCTGGGCGCCATGGAAACCATGTACCAGCGCAGCCGCATTCAGGAAGAATCGTTGTATTATGAAAAACTGAAGCACGATGGCAAATTGCCGATTATGGGCGTGAATACTTTTCTGTCGGCTGAGGGTTCTCCTACCGTTATTCCTTCGGAGGTAATCCGTTCAACTCCTCAAGAAAAAGACCATCAGGTGCAGATGCTTAAGCAACTTCACAAAACATGGCAACCCGAGGCGGAACTGGCATTAAAAGAACTTCACCATAATGCGGCAACCAATGGCAATGTGTTTGAGGCACTTATGGAAGCCGCGAAATATTGCTCACTGGGACAAATAACCAATGAATTGTTCAGGGTAGGAGGGCAGTATAGGAGGAATATGTGATTTCGGATTTTCGATTTCGGATTTCGGATTTTGACCTGCGTAACCGGACAAATTTCCAATTTCCAATTTCTAATTTCCAATCCCGGAAGCAATTGGGATCGCCATCCTACATCCGCAATCCGCAATCAAAAAAAGAAGACCTCACAAGTTAGAAGAAAACTTGTTAGGTCACTGAAATCCGACTTCCGAAATCCGACTTCCGAAATCCACAATCCGAAATCCGAAATCCAACTATCTTCCCAACAGATGAAGCTCAAGATCTGACATTATCCCTTCCAGATTTTTCAGTTTCGATAAATCGATATTAAACACAAGCTGAACGCCGTTAATCTTTCGGGTGCTTTGTGTTAATGTATTTATTCTGACTTCTTCAAACGACCCGCGAAGCATCAGCAGGTAATCTGCTTGTTTGTATGCCGGAACCATTTTGGTAATCGGATGGTTGTTGCCAATCAGATAATAGTGTGTACGTTGGTGAGTGTCGGAGTATTTATAAAGCGGATATTCGGGAAGCTGATTGTCTTTTTCTGAAAATACAGGCAAATCGTCAAGTCGGGCAAGAGAAAGCGAGGCTTCACGGTTCAGATAATAAGCGAGCCGGTAGTCCTTCATTTGACTGTTTATTCCAAGAATAAAAAGATCGGGATACGAAGATGGTTCACTGATTAGTTTCCTTTTGGCCATAGCATTGGTTTCATGCAAAGATAATTAATACCCATGGTTATCGAAATTGTTTTTCCAGGTTTTTAATGTTCTCAGATTTCCCTTCAATAGGGTTTTGTTCAGGCTAAAAAAAAATGCTCCATGTAAATTGTATAGCCCCAAAGCGATAAAATGAGTTCATAAAAGTGATGAATAGTTAAGGATTTCCAACTTAGATCAATTCCCAAGGGAAAATTTAACAGGTACAGAATACTCAACAAGTATCGGTTGACCGTCAACAATATAAGGCTCCATAAGGGGGGCTTCTCTGACCAATCTGATAGCCTCTTTGGTAAATATAGTATTTGTACTAAATACTACTCTGGGGTTTATTGCCCTGCCGCTGCTATTTAAGTGAAAACCTATGATTACATGACCCCGAAGACCTTTCTCCAAGGCTGGTTGTGGATATTTAAGATTCTCCGCCACATATTTACTCCACTCATATTTCTCAGTTACAACTTTTGCTTCAGCATTATCATCAATACAAATGGAAACATTACCATCCTCGGAAAAACATTTGGCTATCCATTCATTTCCCTCCAGTATAATCTCTCTTTTTAATGCTCCATTTTTATAAAAAAGCTGAGATTTAAGCCCTGATGATTTTAATTTTAGCTCCCCCGAAGGGTAGTAGTATTTGGTCTGGTCAACACCTCCGTCTTTATTATAGTTTACTTCAATCTCCTTATTTCCATTTTCATAATAGGAACAATAATAGCCACAAGGCATTCCCAAATATTTATCCTTGTAGAGGCCTTCTGTCAGGATTTGTTTGTTCAAAGTAAACTCTTTCAATAAATAACCATCAGGCATCTTTTCGATCACCTGAATATAGCTTGCATTTTTCTTCTTTGTCTTTCTCCATTGTTTATCCATATAGGTGGAATCCTGGCTATGGACGGTTAAGGGAAGAAATAAAATACTCAGGAAAAAGAGAAGTAGATTACGCATAGCAGCGTGGATTGAATGGGTTTAAAATATGAAATGACAATATAGAACACTCATAAAGTGGCGAGCGCAAATATAGGGGAATTATTGATTTTTGCGTATAAATGTACTCGAGCTAATTCGCAGGGATTGCCTGCAATATTTGCTTTTTAAAAGACACAACCTTTTCAAAACCTTGTCTTTGTGAACAATAAACCACAGTTGAGGTTTATATCTAATTATCTGCCTATATGTCTGTTGTAAATGCTTTCACGGTTATTTTGAAAATTATTTTCTGTGTTTGAACCGGTGAAATAATCAAGGCTGCTAATGAAAATGCTCGCAAACACAGGTTAATAATAAGAGCCGTTTGAATGTTTTAAATGCATATCAGAAAGAGATGCATCGGATTTACCCTCACCCAATATAACTCCGTTAAATGAAGCATTTACTAAAGACCATTTTCATTTCTCTGCTGATGTTATTCAGCACTTCACTTTTAAAAGCTCAAAACGCCAAACTTGACAGCCTTAATCGTCTGATCCGAAGCGAGACAGATGATAAGCTGCGTATAAAGCATATGCTCGAAAAGGCCGACCATTTAGCTATTATAAGCCTTGATTCGGCCATCATCCTCAATTTGAAAATCATTGAGGAGTCGAAGCGGATAAAATATGACCGTGGTCAGGAAGAGGCTTTCTTAAAGTTGGTTTATAATTATACATATACAGGGAATTCATCAGAGGCACTTAAACAACTAAGTAATTTAAGGCATTTTGTAGAACAAACAAAGGACTCAGGCAGTTTTGCCAATTATTATTCTTCTGCCGGTTTGTACTATGGTATGCAAAACAAATACGACTCCTCCATTTATTTCTACGAAAAGGCAATTCCGCTATATGAGAAGATCGGAAACAGTATGCGCACAGCACAAAGTGCTTCCAACCTTGCCATAGCCTTCCAGCAGCAATCAAACTATTCCAGAGCCCTCTATTATCAGCAGAAATCACTTAAAATCCACGAAGAAGACGAAAATATTATGGGCCAGGCATATACCACTGTAAATATGGCCAATACCTATCAGAATATGGGAGATCTGAAAAGGGCTGAAAGCTATTTCCTCAAATCCATTGAACTTGCCTTGAAGATGAATCTGACGAATGTCGAATTGTATGCTTACACAAACCTATCCAGCATGTTTATTGGTGTTGATCAATGGCAAAAGGCATACGATTATGCTATGAAAGCTGTGAAACTGGGCAGAAAAATGGGAGATAAGGGCATTCAAGCGGCAAGTTTTTCGAAAGCAGCTTTGGCCAAAGCAAATCAGAATGAATTCAACGAAGCAATGGAATTGTCAAAAAGTGCCATTTCACTCGCCGATTCTGTTAATCAGCCCATGATTATTCAACAGGCCTATTCAGGTATGGGTTTTGTATTGAAGTCGCAGAAGAAATGGAAGGAAGCCATTCCGTTTTATGAAAGGTCTTTGGCTTCTCTTGCAGATGCCGATCTTTTTATCAAAGAAAACGGCAGGCTTTTCAAGGAGTTGTCTGAATGTTATGAGCAAACCGGAAACCCAGCCAAAGCGCTCGAAATGTACAAGAAATATACAGTGATTTCCGATTCTATAAATAGCAGGGAGAACATCCGCAAGGCGACCGAACTCACCATGAATTATGAGTTTGAAAAAAAGGAAGAGGCCAGCAGAGTAATACAGGATGCCAAAGATGAACTTAACCGCACCCGGATGATGGGTCTGGGAAGTGGACTCCTACTTTCTTTCATCATCATTATCGGGGCCTTAGTTGGTTACCGGGGGAAACAGCGGGCCAATGCAAAACTCAGAAAACAAAAAACTGAAATTGAAGATGCGCTAGAAAAATTGAAAGTTACCCAATCACAACTGATTCAATCAGAGAAAATGGCTTCATTGGGCGAACTCACCGCCGGTATCGCCCATGAAATTCAAAACCCGTTGAACTTTGTCAATAATTTCTCTGATTTGAGCAATGAGCTGGTTATTGAGATTAAGGAAGAATTAGCAATGGGTAATTATCAGGAGGCAAAAGACATTTTGAATAATGTTCAGGATAACCTTCAAAAAATCACCCATCATGGCAAACGGGCTGATGGCATTGTAAAAGGTATGCTTCTGCATAGCCGGACCAACGCAGGAGAGAAATTACCTACCGACATCAACAACCTTTCAGATGAATATCTTCGACTGGCCTACCATGGAATGCGGGCAAAGGACAACAACTTCAATGCAAATATTATAACCAACTTTGATCCTGCAATCGGCAAAGTGGATGTTGTGCCTCAGGATATGGGCCGTGTAATGCTTAACCTGATCAATAATGCTTTATATGCTGTAGCTGAGAAAAGTAAAAAGGCTAATGCTGAAGGGATTGATTATGAACCTCAGGTTACCCTGATTACAAGGAAAGAGAAAGGCAGCATTGAAATCAGGGTTGTTGATAATGGCAATGGAATACCGGATTCAATAAAAGATAAAATCTTCCAACCTTTTTTTACATCTAAACCAACAGGGCAAGGCACCGGATTGGGATTAAGTTTGAGTTATGATATTGTTACCAAAGGTCATGGAGGAGAATTGTCAGTGCATGAAGCTGACAATGGCGGTGTTGAATTTATCGTCCGTCTTCCGATTGTTCACAACCTATCCGGGAAATAAGTAAGTGAATATCCTACGAATCACCGGTCACTTGTTCCTGATCATTTTTGTGATCATGATAATTCCTTCTTGCAAGCCCGAAGTGAAAAAACCAGCAGTGGAAGTCTTTCGCCAAATAGATTCCCTCGAAACACCGGTTGTAGTAGAAGCAGGTAAGCCAGAAATACAAAACTTAGATTCTAAGCCGGAACCCAAAATAGTCCGTCTTTCATCCCGACAAACACCGGAAGCCCGACCCTTTGACTTCTTCGTAAAAATGCCCAACTTTAACACTGAGCATGGTCTGGCTTTAAGCAGTATTTTGTGCGGGTTTGAGGACTCAGCCGGAAATCTTTGGTTTGGAACCTCTGGCAATGGACTGAGCAAATATGATGGTCAGACTTTTACGAATTTCACCTCAAACCATGGCTTGATACATAATTTAGTCAATTGTATAACGGAGGACGAATATGGCAATATCTGGCTCGGAACATATGGTGGTCTGAGTAAGTATGATGGGATGGGCTTTCAGAATTTCACTGTGGAGCAGGGGCTTATTGACAATGATATTAACCAGATCATTGAAGATAAGCAGGGTAATCTCTGGTTTTCATCAACAAAAGGCATTACAAAGCTGCAAAAACAAGACATTGTAAACCAGAATTACAGATTTTTTAATTTCGACAGAAATGACGGGTTACCTGGTAATTATGTTGGCGATCTTTTTGAAGACAGCAAGGGCAATCTTTGGCTTGCAACGGATTACGGTATAACACTTTACGATCCTGAATCAGAACCCCGGGGTGATAAAGTATTCGTAAATTATCCCTTGCGGCCCGAAGGCACCAAAGTAACTACAATTGTAGAAGATAAAGGAGGATTCCTCTGGATAGGAACCGACAGGGGTGTGTTGAGAGTTGAACCGTCAGAGATTCTGCAAAAGCAAGAAGAGTTGACACTCTTTACAATCAGCAACGGTTTGATAAACAATGAAATAAGAAGCAGCCTGGTAGATAGTGACGGCAATGTATGGTTTGGAACAAAAACCGGCCTTTCGGAATACAGAATAACGGATTCCGTTTTTGTGAACTATACAGTAAAACAGGGCTTAGCCAATGACAAGGTTTACAGCATCACCCAGGACCATGCGGGCCGATTGTGGTTTGGCACCTTAGGTGGTGGTCTGAGCAGATACGATGGCTCCAGTGTTATCGGAATTGGCAACAATGATGACTTTCCGTTGGAAGGAATATTAGCCATAACCGAAGATGAGCACGGAAGTCTGTGGTTGTGTAGCAGCAATGGCATAATCAGTTTTAATGTGAATGACCATCGAGAAAAGCAAAAATATTTTTTGAGGTACAATTCTTCGCATGGGTTTCCCGATGATTATGTATTTGCTGTAATTAAGAGTAAATCTGGTAAATTGTGGTTCAGTGCCGATCGCGGTCTGAGCAGTTTCGATGGTGAAACGATTATCAACTATAATACAGACCAGGGTTTGATTGACAATAAAGTGGTCAGCCTTAAAGAAGACTCCAAAGGTAGATTGTGGATTGGAACGTATGAACAGGGAATCAGTGTGTTTGACGGTACATCCATCCTCAACTACACCACAAACCAAGGGTTGGTAAACAATACGGTGTGGTGCTTTTATGAAGATAAAAAGGGCAATGTGTGGATGGCTACCCGAGGCGGCCTGAGCCTGTTCGATGGAAAGAGTTTTATCAATTTTACAAAAGCACAGGGGCTCAAAGACAATAAACTTTCTTATGTTACCGAAGATAAAAACGGCAACATCCTGATCGGTAGCTGGGGCGGAGGGGTTTCGATTATACGGAAAAGCATTGTTGAGCAGCTCACAGCAGGAAATACGGATGAGTTTAAAGGTAATATTTTCGAAGAATTTACCACCAATGAAGGTTTAGCCAATGATGTGGTTTATGGCATTATTGAAGATAATGATGGGAATGTTTTTATAGGAACCAGCAATGGTTTTACAGTGTTAAAAGGAGGTATTGGAATGAATATTGCCAGAAACGGCATAGAATACTTCAATCAGAAAACCGGTTATCCCATCCGTGATATCAGCAATAATTATTCTATGTTCCAGGACAGCAAAGGAATCATCTGGGCAGGTACAGGTGATAAACTTGTACGCTTTGATTATAAAAATGTAATCAGGAATATTGACCCACCCAAAGTTCTTATTCAAAGTGTTAAAGTGAATAATGAGTACTTCAGCTGGACTACACTATTCCATTCAGGAAGAGCGGATTCAGCGGTAAAAAAATATGCCGTACCCGCATACCTGGCTGATGAATTAAAAGTTTTTGGCCGTCAGCTTGATCATAAAGAACGCGACACTTTAGTTGACAGGTTTAGTGATATTGATTTTGAAGGAGTCCAGCCTTTCACTGGAATGCCTGTTAATCTGGTGTTGCCCTTTAAATATAACAACGTAAGTTTTGATTTTAACAGTATTGAAACCGCCAGGCCTTTTATGGTTCAGTACCAATACCTGCTTCAAGGGTACAATGATGAGTGGAATCCTGTAACCAGTAACTCAACCGCGAGCTTTGGAAATATCCGGGCAGGGTCTTACACCTTTATGGTCAAAGCCCTTAGTCCTGAAGGGATATGGAGCGAGCCCACAGCTTATAAATTTGAAATTCTTCCGCCATTTTATCGCTCGTGGTGGGCTTATTTGTTTTATGTTTTATTACTTGCGGCAGGAATTCTAGCCGTTGATCAGTATCAGCGCAGACGACTGATTGCCAGGGAGCGTCAACGAGCTATGAAACTGGAACTTATTCAGGCCAGAGAAATTGAAAAAGCATATGCCGATCTGAAGTCTACCCAGGCACAACTTATTCAGAGTGAAAAAATGGCTTCATTAGGTGAACTGGCCGCCGGCATTGCCCATGAAATTCAGAATCCGCTCAATTTTGTGAATAATTTTTCTGAAGTTAGTAAAGAGCTTATCGCTGAGATTCAGGATGAGTTAGCTCAAGGCAATCAGCAGTTGGCCCTGGATAGTCTGAAGGATGTTCAGGAAAATCTCGACAAAATTAATCACCACGGCAAACGTGCAGATTCTATTATAAAAGGAATGCTTCAGCACAGCCGCAGCAGCTCCGGAATAAAAGAACCCACTAATCTCAACTTACTTGCTGATGAATATTTCCGTTTGGCCTATCATGGCTTAAGAGCCAAGGACAAATCATTTAATTCTGCTATGGAGACTGACTTTGATCCAAAGATTGGCCTTGTCAATTTCATTCCGCAGGATATTGGACGGGTAATTTTAAATATGATTACCAATGCCTTTTATGCAGTAAATGAGAAGAGAAAACGGTCTGGCCCTGAATTCAAACCTGTAGTCAGGTTGCAAACTAAAAGAACAAATACTGGTGTGAAAGTGATGGTAACTGACAACGGCAATGGTATTCCAGACAATATAAAAGAGAAAATTTTTCAGCCATTTTTTACGACCAAGCCCACCGGGCAAGGTACTGGTTTGGGGCTGAGTATGAGTTACGATATCGTTACCAAAGGCCACGGCGGAGAACTGAAAATGGAATCCCGTGAGGGCGAAGGCACAACGTTTATTGTTTATTTGCCAGATTAAAGAACTGATGAAAAAGGGTATTGTCTTATTTCTGTTGATCATATCTACAGGTTTTCTATCGGAAGCCTGGGCAGGCAATGTAGATAAGTTGTTTGGATTGAGCGATACCGCACGCATTCGCAGCCTGAATGAATTGGCGGAAGAAATCCTCAAAAATGAAAACTATGACAGCAGTCTGGTATTTGCAAATCAGGCTTACCTGATTTCAGACAGTCTGATACAGTTAAGTTCCGTAAAAAGCAATTCAACTTATTTAAAGTATTGCGAAAAACTGAAAGTCAGATCAATGATCAATATTTCGCGCGGCCTGATGTTCGGACAGTCCTACATAGCACTCGATACAATGCAATCGGCGCTGAGATTGGCAAAGCAAACCGGCGATAAAAATCTGGAAGCCACAATTTATTCAATCATGGGTGAGACTTACAATAGCCTTTCACAGGATAAACCAGCTCTGGTTTATCATTTGCGTAGTTTGTTGCTGTTTCGCGAAACCAAAAACAAAAATGCGCTGGCCTGGCAATTGGTGAGTGTGGGCATTACGGAGCGCATCCTTGGAAAGTATGGCGATGCGATGGAACATATGATGGAATCATTGAAAATAAGCCGCAGTATCGGCGACAGCCTGACCACGGTTGAAGCTTTGCTTGCTATAGCGTTCACTTATATCTTTGTGGATAGGCCAGAGGATGCGCTAAAGTATCAGGGGCAGGCACTTGAAATATACAGGCATATGAACGATTCGCTTGGCATTGCCCGGATTTACAACGACATGGGAGTTACCAATATGAGAGCCGGTAATTACATAGTGGCCCTCGGGCAGCACCGCGCAGCCCTGGCTATTCGCCTGAAATCACCTGCGAATTATTACACTTTTGCATCTTTCCTTTACATTGGTGAAATACTGGAAAAGCTTGACCGGCTTCCGGAAGCCATCCAAAGCTATGAGGGTGGGATGAATTACGCAAAGTATTCATCATTTAAAATAGGTATTGTTGATGCGGAAATTAACCTTGGAAAGGCTTACCTGAAAATGCAGAATTACCAGAAGGCGTTAGTTGCCTTCACTCAGGCACAGCAGCAGGCTGTTGCAATCGGCAATGGAACTTCAGAAGCGGAAGCGTCGCTCAACATCGCACGGGTGTACCTTGCGCAAGGTAATCCGCAACTGGCAATTAACTGGTTGCGCAAAGCCGAAAAAGCAGCTGTCGGATCGCCCCTGGTTTACCTGGCCGATATTTATGAAAGCATCGCACAAACATACTTTAAATTGAATGATTTCAGAAATGCTTACCTGAACCAACAGAAATACAGCATAGTGAAAGATTCGCTGTTGGTGACCGAGAACCTTGAAAAAATTACCAAACTCTCCAATCGCCTCGACTTTGAGAACAAGAAATTTCTTCAGGATCAAAATCATGAAAAGCAATTAATTCTTAAACAGGCGCAAATTAAGCGGGAAAAGTTAACCAGAAATTTCAGCTTGTTCGGAATGTTTGTTGCATTGGTGCTGATGGGGATTGCTTTTATCCGCTATTTTGAGAAACAAAAACTGAACAATAAACTCAGCAAAACCCTTTCAGATCTCAAGTCTACCCAATCGCAACTTATACAAAGCGAAAAAATGGCTTCGCTGGGCGAACTGGCGGCAGGCATCTCTCATGAAATACAGAACCCGTTGAATTTTGTGAACAACTTTTCGGAAGTGAGCATGGAGTTGATCGTTGAGGCTCAGGAAGAGTTGGGAATTGGCAATTACCATATGGTAAAGGAAATTCTTGATGATGTGGAGAAGAATCTAAACAAGATCAACCATCACGGCAAACGGGCCGATTCCATTATCAAGGGCATGCTTCAGCACAGTCGCAGCAGCAGCGGCACAAAAGAACCTACCGACCTGAATGCTCTGGCAGAAGAGTTCCTGCGATTGGCCTATCATGGCCTGAGGGCACGCGACAAATCATTCAATGCTACTCTGGAGACCGACTTTGACCCTGGTCTAGGCAAAGTCAGCATCATTCAACAGGACATGGGCAGAGTTATTCTCAATCTGATTACCAATGCCTTTTATGCCGTGAATCAAAAATGTAAATCTGCGCCCGAAAGTTATCAGCCACTCGTAAGGTTGAGCACCCGAAAAACAAATGGTGCGGTAAAGGTGTTAGTTTATGACAATGGCAATGGAATTTCACAACACGCACTTGACAAAATATTCCAGCCTTTTTTTACTACCAAGCCAGCCGGAGAAGGAACCGGCCTGGGTTTAAGCATGAGCTACGATATTGTTACCAAAGGCCACGGCGGCGAGCTAAGGGTTGAAACCACCGAGGGCCTGGGTACCACATTTACCATTGTAATCCCAACTCAATCAAAATGATAAAAATTCTGGTCGTTGATGACGAAAGAGATATACAGCCGCTGTTTGAGCAACGGTTTCGTAGAGAGATCAAATCAGGCGAAATATTACTTGAGTTTGCTTTCTCGGGCGAGGAAGCGCTGATTTGCCTTGAAAAATATCTGCATGAAGCAGTTTTGATTCTATCCGATATTAATATGCCGGGTATGAGCGGACTGGAGTTGCTCAGCCGAATCAAAGCCAAACATCATGATCCACCGCCCATGGTGATGATGATCTCGGCATATGGAGATTCAGAAAATTATAAAGCAGCAATGGAACTGGGTGCAGATGGTTTTATTTCCAAACCTGTTGATTTCGTGGTGCTTAAAGAAAAAATTAAAACATTATTCTGATGGCAAAGATATTGGTCGTTGACGATGAGCCTGATCTTGAAATCCTGATCAGACAAAAGTTCCGTATAAAAATAAGGGAAGGTCAATACAGATTTGTATTTGCCAGCAATGGTCTGCACGCTCTGGAGCAACTTGAGCTGCACCCCGATGTGGAAATAGTGCTTAGCGACATCAATATGCCCGAGATGGATGGACTTACCTTGTTGTCGAAGCTCAACGATCAGCACGTTTTGCTGAAGGCCGTGATAGTTTCAGCCTATGGCGATATGGAAAACATCCGTACAGCTATGAACCGCGGTGCATTCGATTTTATCACCAAGCCGGTTGATTTTCATGATCTTGAACTTACCATCGAAAGGACACTCTCTCATGTAAAGCAGATTCGGCAAACATTGAAAGCAGTAAAGGAAAATAACATCCTGAAAATGTACGTTGACGAAACCGTGCTACATTTTATGAACAGCCGGGAGTATGAATCGTCACTGATGATGAGCGAAACACTTGAAGCCAGCATTGCTTTTATTGATATTTGTGGATTTACTTCAATCAGTGAGAATGAAGCACCCGATAATGTGGTGAAATTGCTCAACAGCTATTTTGATGTGATGGTAAAGGAAATCATTAAGCAGGAAGGCTACATTGACAAATTTATCGGTGATGCAATTATGGCTGTTTTTCGCGGCGATTACCACTTAGATCGCGCCATTGACGCCTGCCTTGCCGTTCGAAGCGAAATTGCCAGACTCCCGGTTTTTTCAGAAAATGTAAACTATAAACCCAATGTCTCCATTGGCATCAATAGTGGCGAAGTGATATCAGGCAACATCGGCTCGGCCAGTTTGCGTCGGCTTGATTACACCGTAATCGGCGATGTGGTAAACACCGCACAGCGCCTGCAATCGGCAGCCAAACAAGGGCAGATCGTCATTTGTGATAGCGCATATCAGAAAATAAAGAACTCGTTCAAATGCCTGACTATTGGAGAAATTTCACTGAAAAACAAGCAAAAGCCGGTGGTGGTGTATGAGGTGATTAGCTGAATGCGGGTTGCGTAAGTCTATCCGGCCTCAGGTGTAGTATGGATTTCTGAACTTATGCGGTTAATGTTTCCCGTTCCCATTTATACCAAGCTGTTCAACAGCTTTCATGGCTGCGTTCTGCTCGGCACCTTTTATTGAATAATCTCTGCCGGTTCCAACAACTTCGTTGTTGATTAATACATCAACGACATATTGTTTGTGATAGCCCGCACCAACTTCCTGCACAACTATGAATTCGAGGGTTTTCTTTTCTTTCTGCGCCCATTCAATAAGTTTGCTTTTAAAATTGACGTCGGTTGCAATTAGTTCATTGAGATCGAAGTTGTTCTTGATTACCCGGTTTATCAATACTTTGCGGGTAAACTCGAAGCCTTTGTCAAGATAAATGGCACCGATTATCGCTTCAAAAGCATCGCCTTTGATTGACCGGTAAACATTATTTTTTTCCTGGGTATGTATAATTAGCTGATCAATGCCAAGCCGGAGTGACAATTTATTTAATTGTGCGCGGCTTACAATTTTCGATCGCATTTCGGTAAGGAATCCTTCATCTTTGAATGGAAACATCCTGAAGAGGTGATCAGCCACCACAGTACTCAGGACGGTATCGCCTAAAAATTCGAGGCGTTCATTACTTACCCTGATGCCGTTGAGCAAAACTTCAGACTGTGATTTATGACGGAAAGCAAGCTTATATAAAAAAATATTTTCGGGATAGAACCCGAAAATATTTTTTATGGCTTCATAAAAGTGCTTTTCGTTCGAAAGGTAAAACCTGAGAGGTCTTAATTTGAATGAGTACACAATTTATTCAACAAATTTCTTAAAGAGTATCGAGGCATTATGCCCTCCAAATCCAAATGTATTGCTGATTGCGGCATTGATTTCCCTTTTAACTGCTTTGTGGAAAGTGTAATTCAGGGTATTGTCAATATCCGGATCATCAGTAAAATGGTTGATGGTAGGCGGAACAATGTTGTTTTGAACAGCCAGAATAGTAGCAATAGCTTCAACAGCTCCGGCAGCTCCCAGCAGGTGTCCGGTCATAGACTTGGTGCTGTTGATGTTGATGGTTGGAGCATGATCGCCAAACAATGTTGCAATGGCTTTAGTTTCAGCTATATCACCAAGCGGGGTTGAAGTACCGTGGGTATTGATGTGATCAATATCGGTAATACTTAAGCCTGACTCAAGCAAGGCAGCTTTCATGGCTCTGCGGGCTCCGTCACCTTCAGGGTGCGGGCCTGTCATGTGATATGCATCAGCGGTAAGTCCGCTACCTACAATCTCACAGTAAATTTTTGCTCCGCGGGCAAGTGCATGTTCAAGTTCTTCAACCACCAAAGCACCGGCACCTTCACCAATTACAAATCCATCACGATCCTTGTCGAAAGGACGGGAAGCAGTTTTTGGATCATCGTTTCTGGTGGAAATGGCGTGCATGGCATTGAAACCACCGACTCCGGGAGGATTAACAGCTGCTTCAGAGCCACCACAAACAAACATCTCGGCTTTACCCCATTTAATGTAGCTGAATGCATCAACAATTGCATTGGCCGAAGATGCGCAGGCCGAAACCGTTGCAAAGTTCGGGCCTTTGAATCCATGTTTAATGGATATATGCCCTGCAGTAATGTCAGCAATCATTTTAGGAATAAAAAACGGGTTGAATCGGGGAGTTCCGTCACCTCTGGCGAAATCACTCACTTCATCAAGGAAAGTAACCAATCCGCCAATGCCCGATGCCCAGATAACACCAACACGCTCGAGATCGAGCTTTTCGATAATCAGTCCGGCATCAATAATGGCTTCATCAGATGAAACCATTCCGTATTGAGCATAGGGATCGTACTTTCGAACCTCTTTCCTGTCGAAAAAATTCAAAGGGTCGAAGTTCTTGACTTCACATGCAAACTGAGTTTTAAACTTTGCTGCATCGAACCGTGTGATACGGTCAGCGCCACTTACTCCATTAACCAAACTGTTCCAATATTCAGGAACAGTATTGCCTATTGGAGTAAGCGCACCAAGTCCGGTTACTACAACTCGTCTTACCTTCATTCAGGAAATTCCTTATTTGGTGTTGTTTTCAATGTAAGCAACAGCATCGCCTACGGTACCGATTTTTTCTGCCTGATCATCTGGGATAGCAATGTTGAATTCTTTTTCGAATTCCATGATCAGTTCAACGGTATCAAGAGAATCTGCACCTAAATCGTTGGTGAAACTTGCTTCCGGAGTTACCTCGTTCTCATCAACGCCAAGCTTATCAACTATGATAGCTTTTACTTTTGTTGCAATGTCTGACATGTTTTCTCCTTTTTTGGTTTGAGGCTGCAAAGAAACAAATAATTCAAATACCAAACAAAACTTTTATGGAAACACAAGCAGCCATTCAAATGCAAAACGCAGATAAACAGTCAACTAGAAATAAATGCATATGTAGTATATGTCAGATCGAGCATGACTAAAGAGCTGAAAAACAGATATATAAGGCCAGGTTAAGTGTGGGAATTAAAATTGGCTTAAAAATTTATGTACCGATGAGCCATTAAAGGTCGTGTTTACTATCTTCCGGTGATGATATTTTGTTTGATTTGAAACTAAAATTGCCTTAACTTTCCCTGCTTTTTGAAGAGAATCTCATTCAGATTCTCTTGTTGTGTATGCATTGTTTACATTTTTTTCTCTGTGATTGCTTTGTGCTGAAATCAGGTGGATTCCAACCTTAAAATGTATTAATATGAATGAAAACCAGTCAAATATTCCGCTATCTCCCGAAAAGAAAAAGAGGAAAAGGGGGTGCTGTTTCGGGTGTTTTATTGTAATTCTGGTAATTATTGCAGCAATTATCGGCTTGTTTGCATACTATTGGTATCAGAGTATTCCCAAGAAATCGCCGGTTGAAAAAGAATATAATACCATTCCTGATTATTTCGAAAACTAACCTGATATGAAAAAGATATTGGTCTTATTGGTTTTGTGTGTTTGGATAATGAATGGTTTTGCACAGCAGGATTTCAGATTGCTGGTAGAACCCGGAAAACCACAACTGGCAGGCGATGGAGATGATTTTACCACGCTGGTTATTACTGCCCGAAACAGCGAAGGTGAGGTTATTACCTCGATGGATGGAAAGGTGAAAATTGGGGTTAGCTCCGGATTTCCGGAGGAAACCGAAGTTAATATGCAGTCGGGCGTAGCGCTGGTGAAATTTACATCTCCTATGTTTGGAACTCCGGTAAAATCATCGCAACGCATGGTTTATTTCATGTTTCGCTTTACGCAGAAGTTTATGGCGCGGGCTACGGGTACAACCGATTATAATGCCAATCAGAAACTGGCGACCGATATTGCACTTGAAACTTTTCGCGAAGGACTGAATCCCATAACCCTTATTCCCAAAAAGGATGGCGATAATTTCGTTTATATCGTCTGCGAAATGAATGGTGTAAAAGGCAAAGCAAAAATTGAAATCACCAAAGCAGCCGACGGACGAAACGGAAATATTGTTCCGGGGGTTTATTACGGCAAAGATATTACCGGGCAATCGGACTGGGTGCTTGACATCAGCAGAGGCGGAGAGGGAACTTTTGGAGAGGCCAATGCTTCTTCGAGCGAACAAATGGCTATTCTTTTTTCAAATGAAGATTATGCCGAGTTTAACGATGCCATGGGCAAAATGTCTGGAATGACGGGCTTTAAGAAGGCTTTCCTTGGGCCACCTGCAAGTGAGCAGAAATATTATGAGAATTATGATATCCGGACTAGTGGCATGTCATCAGCTTATATGCCTATGCCAAATCATGGCGTTTTTGTTTACATCCCTCCGATTTTGTTTGAATATGCTGGCCAACGGAAAAGCAATGAAAAGGCGGCTTCAGAAACAGAAGTGATTAAAACGGAAAAAACCGGTATTGTCCTGAGTCAGAATAAGATTATTGGTGACGGTCGCAGCCGGACAAAAGCTGTGTTTCACTTTGAAGATAAAAATGGCATACCCGTTGAAGGAAAAACAGTTACATGGTTTATTCCCGATGGGTTGAAAGTTATATCCAGAGAAACTGTGACAAATTCCCTTGGCAATGCTACCATTGTTCTTGAAGCACCGATAATAAAAGCTTCTGAAGAAAAACGAGGCGAGAATACAGGCGGGCTGATAGATAATTATGACCTTTTTCTGATTAAAGCAAGCTATCCTTCTCTGAGTGAAAAAACGGAAACAACTCAGGCATATCTCTCCGTTTATAAAACCCTTGAACAGGACTTGTATTTTCTAAAGGCCGGAATGGAGTTGACTCCATATAAAGTGTTGCTTCCGCAACTCGAATATTACAATCTCGAAAGTAGTATTTTTGCCTTGCTTCCAGAAAGCTTTATGACAATTCCGAATAAGAAAACTCCGGTCAATGATGCGGTGGTTTTTCTTACAAGCAGAAACTTCGACAAAGCTGAATTTCAAAAGGTTTATGATTTCTATTTTAAAAAAGACCGGGCGCTTTTTATGCAATTGCTCGAAAATGAGAAAGGAGGATTTTCTGCGGTAACGGATGCTTCAGGGAAATTCAAGCTGGTTGTCAGGGATTTTGAAGGAAAAAGGCGTCTTTATTCCGGCGATTATGACCGTAAAATAATGATGGAGCCGCTTGAAGCCAAAATTGCAGACCTCACCGGACGTCGCAAAGGTGCACTTACCGAAGTGCTTGATTTACTTGCCGGTGGAGATGCAGCCGTCGCCGGAGCTCAAAATGCCGGAGAATCTTCCCTCAGCATAACAATCAAATCGATGGACTTTAAAGAGGAAGTTCTCACAAAATTACTTCAAATGGAGAACGACCTGTGCTCTTCCGGACATCAGGAAGCTTTTTACATTGAGGAAAAGTTCCATATCATTGGAATGACAATGACCAACATTAAAGGCACTTCCAGATATATGCGCGATTGTGCAAAAGTGTTTGGAGAGCAGTCGTATGAAGCTGTTAAGTTCCTGTTGTTCTTTGCTGTCGAAAAATTTAAGGTTAATGAAAAACTAGGAAACTGGTTTTCAAAGACAAAAGGTGGAGAGAAACTAAGTGATGCGGGACTGCAGGCCAAAGGCTATCTTGATACTTACCTTGTTGGATTAGGCGAAGATAAAGGCACAAAAACAATTATGCAGCAGGCTTTGCTTTACATAGTTTCGGAAGTAAAAAAGCTCCCATCAGATGAGTACTACGCGCTTTTGGGTCATGCTGCCAATTATGCGCTTTCTGAAAAGCAGAAGAAAATGTTAGATGCGATGGTGGACGGGGTTGTTTACTATCTCCCGTTTCCCGATAAAATTGCTGACCTTCTTATCAAAGATTATTATTCCGGGCAAACCAATGAAGTTATTAAACTGCTGAATCAGGATCCCGCGAAATTGCATGTAGTTTATGAGCAATTGCAGCCTGCACTGCGCGACAGGTCAACCGATATCCGCCAGCAATATACCGATGTTGCTGCCTGGCGATTAAATCTGGATATGTTTAAGGCTTACACCGATCTTTTTGCTGACCTGATAGTTAAAGGTGCAGTAATTATCTGGGATGTCAAAACCCTTAATTTTGCAAATATCCAGAAGCATATGGAGTATATTGACAATACCAAACATGCGCTGAATGCGGCTTATCATGCATCAAGTCTGGCTCTCGAATTTATGAGTTACCGTAATTTATGGGCCGAAAGTGATGCTGCACTTATTTATACCAATAAGTGTATTGATCAGGGAACCATGAGTCCTGTTGCTGAAAACACAACCTTCTCATTTCCGCTTTTCCCTTCGGCTATGGCTGCTGATGCTTCAGATCTAAGTTTATTAAAAGGAGTTCCGTCTTTAACTGCAAATCAGCTTAGTTTAAAAAACGGCAACTTGCCGGTTGATGGATTAAACCAGTTATACAGCGGTTTCCCGGAATTCAGCAAATGGTTTAATCAGAATAATGACAGGCTTTTATGGCTTTCTGTTGAATCTCCTGAATTGGCTTCGGAGCTCTTTAAGGCAAGAGATGAATATGAAAATCATCTTCAGGGTCTTACCATTCTTGCTTTGGGAATTATTGATGCGCCAGATGATGCTGTCCTGAAAGCGGAGTGGAAAAAAGTTTCGGATAAAATGGTCAGAACTACGGAGGTGATCAATAAAGCTGGTAGTTCTGCTGTTGAGAAAATGAAAACCATTCAATCTGATCCCAGGGTTAATATCCCTGAAAAGAATCCCTCAGCAATTCCTGTTCAGATCAAAGAGAACAAGCTGCTCACCTACCTGATTATTTCAGCCGGCATTTTGCTTCTATTGGTGATTCTGATAATTTTTATCCGCCGGAAACGCCGGTCAAAAACGACTGTTGAGGTTGTGACCACTCAGGTTGCCCCACCGGTCTATCAGGTTCCACCCGCCCCGGTTGTATCAAATACACCGAAACCTCAGCAACCACCTGTAATTCAGAAATCGTCAGGGCTGAAATTCTGTCCGCAATGCGGCACTCAATTGAAGCCGGGTGCCAGGTTTTGCGGAAAATGTGGTAATCATCTGTAGAAATGAGTCGTATAAAGACTTAATTTTGACAAACATCATTAACCAAATCGTATGAAAAATTTTTCCTTTAGTCTGGCAATATCACTCTTTGCAATCCTGTTTTTCGCTTCCTGCAATCCAAAGCAACAGCCTGAAAATACAGACAAAAATGAGATAGACACATTATCCTTCATACTGCAGGGCGATTCAATATCAGCCATTATGCAGCGGGTTCTGCTTTCAAATGTGATGCAGGCCACCAAAGCAGGAGGGCCTGTTTATGCTGTTGCTTTTTGCAACGAGCGAGCCATGCCTCTGACCGATTCACTGTCACAGAAATACAATTGTCAGATTCAAAGGATTTCAGATAAATACCGCAACCCTGCCAATAAACCCTCTAAAAATGAGGAGGATGTATTATTAAGGATGGGATCTTCAAATTCCGGAGAAACTATGCTGGTTTCAGAAAATGGGAAAGTGATTTATTACAAACCCATCAGAATTGCCATGCCGGCTTGCCTCAACTGTCATGGAAATGCAGAGAAAGATATTGCCACGAAAACTCTAGAAGTCATAATGCAGAAATACCCCAACGATTTAGCCATTGGTTATAAGGAAGGGGATTTTCGCGGTTTATGGAAAATTACTTTCCCGGAAGAATAAGGAAAGACTTTCCCGAAAGGGAATTACCTTTATTCAATAATATTTAATAATGAAACAAGTACGTTTATATGAGAAAAAGTGTCTTCGACTCCGCTCAGACTGACAGTTATCCTGAGCGGATTCGAAGGACATTTATAATTTTCAATTTCAAAATCTTAGCTACACGACATTAAATCAGGAATTCTTAATCGCAATCACCCTGCGGTAAATAGAACCCAGATAATTCATCATGGTAACATGCCGGTTGGCTGCCGGCGCAATCAGTACTTTTCCTGTTCCGGTAAAAGTATTAACCAGGCCTTCGCCTGAAGTCCATGAAGAGAAAAGCCCTTTTGTGGCTTTGTTAACCGTAAATTCTATGCCAGCTGTCCGGGCTACAGCGAATGAGCCATCAACCACAAGACGGTCGTTGACCAGATTTATTTCTTCAAGAGGTCCGTTTGAAACAACAACCACTTTACCACTGCCTGAAACCTGTGTCTGAAAGAATCCCTCACCTGAGAAGAACCCGCTGATGGCCTTGTTTGTCCACAAGCCAACCTCTATGCCCATTTCAGAAGCATAGTAAGCGCCTTTGTCAAGAATCCAGGTTTCATTATGGAGTTCCATCACGGTAAACTCGCCGAAACTTGGTTCCAGATAAACAGTGCCGGTTCCGCTGATGGTTGGTTTAAAAGCAGTTTCTTTGGTAACCATCGACTTAAGCAATCCGCCGGCAGAAGGCATTTTCGATTCTATCTGCAGATTGCCCTGCATATAATACATTGCACCTGATTCGCAGCGAAACATTGCATTCTGCATCTCTACCTTAACCATTTTCAGCATTTGCTTTTCTTCAACGCTGAAATTGAGCAACGAAGGTACTGTTCTTGCCTGCGGAGGAGGTGCCTGGTAAACCGGAGGGGGAGGTGCTGCCTGAGGTTGCATGGTTTGTTGAATGGGAGGAGCAGCGCCGGCATCCTGCCTTGCACCACACTCATGACAAAAAACGGCGCCGTCTTTCAAACGGGTTCCGCAGTTACCACAAAAAGCCATAACTTTTTAGTTTTTGAAGTTTCAATTTATATTCTTCAGTTTTCTTCTTTTAACTGAGCTGCAATCCTCAGTGCTTCGCTCCACTTCTGTTCAGGCACAGGTACCCTGATTTCGTAATGTTCAATTCCGGTGCGGGTAGGATAGCTCATCACCAGCCGCAACAGAGGAGGATTGCTGTCTTCGTCGGCCGAAACCTTGTCAAGCGATGCGCCCAGCATATTCCAGTTATGATAGGTTCGGCCCACCAGAACTGATGTTGACGAAATTATGACGAATGGAGGTGCTGAACGTTTCCTTTTGTGCCTGAACCGCGAAAAAGTGAATGCCGGAACAGCAATCATAGCAATGATTCCCAGGCAGATATAAAGAAAAAGTATATCTTCGGAAATTATGCTGAGTAGAATCCCGACAATCAGTGAAATCACAGAAATCAGGATAAATGTCCCTTTGCTGCTTGCCTTATCCTCCTTAAAATCAATCTCAACAAACCTTTGCCATTCATCCTGAGTAAGCTCCCATTGTGCAATGTGCTTGTCAAGTTTTATCAACCTGTTGAGTTCTATTGCCCGTTTACGGTAAACTGCAATTACCACCAATCCGCTGATGGCCAGAAATCCGCTGATGACTATAATGGCAAAGCCACCATCCATTCCTTCAATCCCAAAAATGGCAGGAACAAAACATCCCAGAATAAACAACATGGTTACGAATGCTGCAATTCTCACTACTTTCCACAGGTTATTGGCTGGTTTCTCCATGGAGTAATCAATCAGCTTCGTATCCTTCAACAATTACAAAACCTTTGCGACCCGACTGAGCATTGTATGACCATGATTTTTCATCAGAAACCACCACTTTGTAGGTCCCCGGTTCCATTCTGGCATTGGGTTCGCAAATCCATTTCCCATTTACTGTTCCATCGCTTCCATAGGCGTTTCTTGCCTGCCACGGGCCTCCGGTTTCCTTCTTTCTGCCTTCCAGCGTTATGGTTCCTGCAACAGCACCGTTGCCATCATTGTGATGAAAAGTAGTGATGCGGGTGACAACGGTAGGCTTGCTGAACTTGACTTTTTGAGCAAATACAGGCCCGCCTTTTACTTCGTTGGTGTTGAATGAATTGAAAAGGGTAACAGGCGACTTTTCGGTAGTTGTGTTCTTCATCACTACAGTAACCTGATCGTTTTTCTTTACAGATTCCTCCTCAACTGCCTGCTGTTTTTGAGGTTCTGTTGTTTTTTTAGGCGTTGTTTTCTTTGGCTGGGTTTGTTTCTTTTCGGGTTCTTTGGGCAATTCGGGCGCTTCAGCTGGTACTTCTTCAGGCTGCTGATCCTCAGTCAGATTGTTCTCAGACTCCTGTGTCAGAGTAACAACATCTTCCTGCATAACCGGGGTTTCGGCAAGCTCTGTTTTTCCATTCGAGAAAAACCTGTCGTAAGCAAACCATCCGCCCGCGCCAAGCACGCCCAGTCCGAGTAATCCAAAAAGAACCACCAGAATCAGCTTATTGTTTTTCTTTTTCTTTGCCGGATCAACTGTTGCCTCATTTGCCTGTGGTGCAGGTTTTGTAATTACTTTCTGCTTTTTTGACGGCTCCTGCACAGGCATCACCGGAGTAAAAACCGGCTCAGCAATCCTGGTTTCAGGTTTTGGTTCGGAAGATACCACTGAAGCGATTTCAGCAGTCATATTATGTCCGCAATCCTGACAAAATACATCATCCAGGCTTTGCTTTGATCCGCAATTCGGACAGAACTGTGTCGGAGTGTTGCTCCCGGACTGTTCTATCACTGGCTCAGGAGCTGTTTCCTGAAGTGGCTCCGGAACTGTTATTTGTTCAGGGATTGGTTCCGGCTCAACGACTGCTTCAGGAATGATTACCGGTGCAATTTCCGTCGGAATTTCCGTTTCCACAGCCGTCTGTTTGTCGAAACCGCATTCAGCGCAGAACCTGTCATCAGCGGCCAGCGGTGCGGTGCACTTCGGACAGGTTTCTTCTGGTTGTTCAGGTTCGGGTTCCGGCTCAACAACTGCTTCAGGAATGATTACCGGTGCAATTTCCGTCGGAATTTCCGTTTCCATAGCCGCCTGTTTGTCGAAACCGCATTCAGCGCAAAACCTGTCTTCAGCGGCCAGCGGTGCGGTGCACTTCGGGCAAACCAGCTCAATGGATGAAGGTTTGGGTGGCTCCTGTTCATAAGTGGGAATCCCAGAATCTTCAATTGCCATCGATTGTTTGTCAAAGCCACATTCCTGACAAAAGCGGGCATCAGGCTCAAAGGTGGCGCCACATTGCGGACAGAATTTCATCGGACAGAGATTTTAGTTAAATAAATTTATAATCGGGAATTACATTCCTCCAAATCCAGCCATTTTAGCCCCGAAAAATAATCCTACAATTCCTCCTATGATCAAGGCCATAACGAAACTGATTATTATCAGTGCAATGATTACAACCACTACATAACCAACTACTTTCTCTTTTGGGGTATTCTTTAGTACCGGCATACCAACAGCCAGAAGGTAGATGGCATATAAACCTATCACGAGAATCAGCATGCTGATGCCGGTTCCAAAAATCAGTAAAATACCGGCAACCCATTGGGGAGTAGATGAATAAACGGCTAGTTGCAACGACCTCCCAAAATCCTTTTTCGAATCAAAAGAAGGTGCGAGCAGATCAATAACCCATGCCAGCAGATATGCACCCAGCACTGCAGAAATAAGCTGCACCATTCCATACTGAATTCCGGTAGCAATGCTTCGGGAGGTATATCCCCAGAAGGTAACACCAATAACTCCAAACTTAATGAATGAAGCAATTGCCGGTATAGCCGCAAGAATCAATGCATATCCAACAATCAGTTTGGTTGCGTCGGGCTTTTCAGAAGCCACCACATGCCATTCTTCCTTAGGTTTTATAAGGATATTAATTACCCGTTGAATCAGATTTGAGGTTTTTGAATTTCCATAGACCGGCTCATTATAGGTTTGCTGAGGGGGAGCCTGATAAACAGGAGGAGGTGGCGGCGGTGCAACCGGTGGCTGATTTTTTGGTTGTTCTACAGTTTCTGCCTGAGTAGGCTTTCCGCATGAGGGACAGAACTTTACTCCTTCGCGGAGCTCATTTCCACAACTGGTACAAAATTTCATAATATAAATTTTAATTTGGTTAAAAGTTCCAGATCAAAATAATTCAGAAAGATTCAGTGGAAGAAAGTATCGAGGTTTGTCGAGAATTTTTGTAAGTGTAGCAAAAATACCCAAACATATATGGTTTGGCAATAGCCCGATGTTATTTATAAGTATTCTAAATTGGATGCCACTGATAGGGTTCTATCAATCGGGAAGAAAAATAATCGGGGTGTTAAAAAAGAAAATTTCAGGAAGGACTTCAACTCAGTAATCCTGCAATATTTACTGCCAGTCAATTTCTCCGCTTCCGTAGCAGATTTCGCTGGCCTGGTCGTAAATCACACCAAATTGACCGGCAGCGACACCTGAAACCGGGACTTCTGATTCTATCACTGCCTTGCCATCCACAAATAGCAGTTTGCCTTTATTGAATTCGGGGGTATGCCTGATTTTAAAAGTGATATTTGCCGGTTGACTCAGATCGGACCAGGGATTTCCCGAAATAAAATTGAAGCCGCTCAGCTTAATGGTATCGCGGTATTGGGTAAGCGGATCGTATCCGTTTGAAACGTAAACTATGTTTTCATCGGTATCCTTTTTCACCACAAACCATGGCCCCTGACTCAATCCCAGCCCCTTACGCTGACCGATGGTGTGAAACCAGTATCCTTTGTGGGTGCCGAGAATTTTACCTGTTTCCAGCTCTACAATCCTGCCGTCTTTTTCACCAACATAGCGGCGAATAAAATCATTGTAATTTACTTTGCCAAGAAAGCAAATGCCCTGACTGTCTTTGCGCCCGGCGCTGGGAAGGTTTACCCGGTTTGCAATTTCCCTGACTTCTGCTTTATGCAGATTTCCTATCGGGAAATCAAGCTTTTTGAGCTGATCGTAAGTGATTTGCGCCAGAAAGTCAGTTTGATCTTTAAATTTATCTTTGGCGGTTGCCAGATATTTAACTCCCTCTTTTTCAAGTGTTGAAGCGTAGTGTCCGGTAGTAATCAGGTCGAAATCCCTGCCGTATTTTTCATTGAAACTCCCGAATTTGATCATGCGGTTGCACATTACATCGGGGTTTGGGGTGAGGCCTTTTTTCACAGCATCAATGGTATAAGCCACCACGCTGTCCCAATATTCTTCCTGAAGTGTTACCACTTCCATTCGCAACCCGTATTTTTTAGCCAGCCAGGTAGTAATTTCGATGTCTTCCTCCGATGGGCAATCCAGAAACCCCTCTTTATCTTTCATGCCAATAAGAATATAAAAGATCACAGGCTCATGACCCTGCTCTTTCAGCAGGTGAAGCATAACGGAGCTGTCAACTCCTCCGGATACGAGTGCGGCGATGTTCATGGAAGGTATTTCGGATTTCGGATTTCGGATTTCAGAATTCGATCCCGATTGCTATTGGGATCGTATTTCTGATCTCTGAATGTCTGATTTCTCAGCGTTTGCAAAATTACACTAAAAAAACGATTGCCTCTGCTGTTTGCAGATGCTATCTGCGGATCTGAAAACCCGAAGTCAAAAAAAGAGGACCTAACAAGTTAATAGAAAACTTGTTAGGTCACCTCAAATGAAAATCAGACTTTAGACTTTAGAAATTAGGCTTTAGAAATTGGAAATTCTATATCACCCCCTTTGCAAATTTCTCTCCAACAACTTTCAGCATATCGGCTGTCATGGTCTGCAGGTTCCAGTTGGGTTTCCAGCCCCATTCTTCGCGGGCGCACTGGTCATCCATGCTGTTGGGCCAGGTATTGGCAATGCCTTGTTTGATGGGCTCAATGTCATAAACAAGTTCAAAACCCGGAAGATGTTTCTTGATTTCGGCAGCAATCATTTCAGGATCAATGCTCATGGCCGAAATATTGAACGAATTGCGGTGCCTGAGTTTCAAAGGATCGGCTTCCATCAGGTTGATACATGCATCAATGGCATCGGGCATATACATCATATCCAGGAAAGTGCCTGCTCCCAGCGGAGAAACATAACGACCGGATTTTACAGCATCGTAATAAATTTCAACAGCGTAATCGGTTGTACCGCCGCCGGGCATCGTCACGTTTGAAATAATTCCCGGATAGCGCACCGAACGGGTATCAACACCATACTTTTTGAAATAGTAATCGCTCATCAACTCTCCGGTTACTTTGGTAACTCCATACATGGTGCAGGGGCGCTGAATGGTATCCTGAGGGGTGTTGTCGGCGGGCGTATCAGGGCCAAAAGCAGCGATTGAGCTGGGCGTAAAAACTGCACATCCCGATTCACGGGCAACTTCCAGGCAGTTGAGCATTCCATTCACACCAATATTCCAGGCCAACATGGGCTTTTTTTCGCCAACAGCCGATAAAATGGCGGCAAGGTTGACAATGGTGTCTATGCTGTATTTCTTAACCAGGTCAGCAATAGCCTGCGCATCAGTGATATCGAGTTTTTCCACTGGTCCTTCAGAAAGCGGGGAGTCAGGTTTTGGACAGAGATCGGCAGCTACTACATTGCTGATGCTGTAACGTTTTCTGAGTTCAGGAGTTAATTCAGAGCCAATCTGGCCGAACGATCCGATTACAAGGATATTTTTCATTGATATTTATTAATTGTAAGTCAGTGCAAACCTTGGTTTTGTATGCAGTTATCCTGATAAATCTTACCCGGTTTGGTGGTGCAAAAGTAATATTTTCGGATTGCCTTTAAAATTTTATAAGATCTTTTGTTAATCAAATAACAAAATAAATACATCAGGCACCTCCTCTCTCTGCAAACGATTGCAAAAATTCACCTGCCGGAAAGGGATTCAGATAGAATCATGAGTTTGAATCTTAATTATTTTGAACATTTATAAGGTCTTAAATCAAAATCGGATTCAAGATATTCACCTATATTTGCCCCATTAAATCAACAACCTTAATCATTAAAGTATGTACAACAAATTTCAGGATTTTCTTACCAAAGAGATATCCGACATCAGGGAAGCAGGATTATATAAGAATGAACGGGTTATCATAACTCCTCAGGGTGCAGAAATCAAAGTAAGTGGTGGTGCCGAAGTGCTTAACTTTTGTGCCAATAATTACCTGGGCCTTTCGAACAATCCCAAACTGATTCAAGCTGCCAAAGATGCATTGGATACGCATGGTTACGGACTTTCGTCAGTCCGCTTTATCTGCGGAACTCAGGATCTGCACAAAGCGCTGGAGGCAAAAATCGCAGAATATTTCGGCACAGAAGACACCATTCTGTATGCAGCTTGCTTCGATGCCAATGGCGGTGTTTTTGAACCATTGCTTGGAGAAGACGATGCCATTATTTCTGATTCACTGAACCATGCTTCCATTATTGATGGGGTAAGGCTTTGCAAGGCGCAGCGTTATCGTTATGCAAACAGCGATATGGCTGATCTCGAAGAACAACTGAAACTGGCACAGGCTCAGCGATTCAGACTCATTGTTACCGACGGCGTTTTCTCAATGGATGGCAATGTTGCCCAGATGGACAAGATTCATGAACTGGCGCTGAAATATGATGCCATGATTATGATTGATGAGTGTCACTCAGCAGGCGTTGTTGGCGAAACAGGCCGTGGAGTAACTGAGCTTTTTAACCTTCGCGGAAAAATTGAAATTATCACTGGAACACTGGGCAAAGCTTTTGGTGGTGCTATTGGTGGTTTTACAACCGGAAAAAAGGAAATTATTGAGATGTTGCGCCAGCGCTCACGTCCGTATCTTTTCTCAAATTCAATCCCACCGGTTGTGGCAGCTGCAGGTATCAAAATGTTTGATATGATGGCTGAAACCAACGAACTTCAGGATCGTTTGCATGAGAATACCGCATATTTTGTAAAGAAAATGGTAGATGCCGGTTTCGATATCAAACCTACCCGCAGCGCCATTTGTGCGGTAATGCTTTACGATGCCAAGCTGAGTCAGGATATGGCCGCAAAATTGTTGGGCGAGGGCATTTACGTCATTGGTTTTTACTACCCGGTTGTGCCTAAAGGTCAGGCACGCATACGTGTACAGATTTCGGCTGCCCACACCCGCGAGCATCTTGATAAATGTATCACAGCATTTACCAAGGTTGGAAAAGAACTGGGAGTGCTGAAAAGCTAAAAAATATCTTTTTATGTATAATCAAAAGGCAGGGTAATTCCTGCCTTTTGATTTAGTATTTATGTAAAAGCAAAGTTGAACTTTTGATTTACATAAATTAATTTATTTTACAGCACGCAAGTTTGTTTCAAGTTTGTTTAAAAAGCTTCGTTTTTCCAGTGCGAATCTGCTCATAATTTCATATCGATAATATAACTACATTTGACTTCCTTTTACTATTTGAATATTAACTGATACCTACTCAATCATGAAACTCCAATTTCTCGGTGCTGCCCGCGAAGTAACCGGCAGCAAGCACTTAATTACCACTGAAGCCGGCAAGAAAATTCTTCTCGACTGTGGTATCTATCAGGGCAAAGGCCTTGAAACGGATAGTATGAACCGTAACCTTGGTTTTGAGCCTGCCGAAATTGATCACATCATCCTCTCGCATGCCCACATTGATCACTCCGGATTGATTCCATATATGTACAGGCTTGGTTTCCGGGGTTCGGTGGTTTGTACCAATGCCACCCGCGACCTTTGTTCCATTATGTTGCCCGATAGCGGTCATATTCAGGAGAATGATACTTATTACTTCAATAAGAAACGCGCCAGACAGGGTTTGCCACCTGTTCAACCCATTTATTCGCTCGACGATGCACGCAAATGTCTGGGGCTATTTATCGGAGTGCCTTATGAAAGAAAGTTCAAGATTGATGAAAACATCAAGGTGAAATTTACCAATACCGGCCATATGCTGGGAAGTGGGGTTGTGAATCTTGAGATAGTGGATAAGGGCGAAGTAAAACGGGTGGCATATACCGGTGATATCGGAAGGCCGGAAAACCGGATTCTTCGTTCGCCCGATGCTTTTCCGCAATGCGATTATCTGATTACCGAATCCACTTATGGTGATCGTCTGCACCCTGCCCGTCAGGATGCGGAAGCCGAACTGCTAAGGGTGGTAAAGGAAACCTGCGCCGAAAAAGGAGGGAAGCTGATCATTCCATCTTTTGCCATCGGACGCACACAGGAGCTGGTACACACACTTAATAATTTTTTTAATGATGGATTGCTGCCCCGCATTAAAATCTACGTTGACAGCCCGCTGGCAGTAAATGCAACTGAAATCTTCAGGCTGCACCCCGATTGTTTTAATGATGATGTACACACGGTTATGGAAACCGATCCCGATCCTTTTGGATTCAGTTCGTTACATTACATAAAAACGGCTGAAGAGTCCAAAAGACTCAATACTTTAAAAGAGCCTTGTGTGATTATTTCAGCATCGGGCATGATGGAGGCCGGAAGAATAAAGCACCATCTGGCCAACAACATCAGCAACCCGCGCAATACAATACTTGCAGTAGGTTATTGCGGCCCGCGTACACTGGGCGCGAGGATTCTGAGGGGCGATTCCGAGATTTCAATTTTCGGTGTATTGCATGCTGTAAAAGCGAAAATTGAAAGGATTGAAGCATTCAGCGGACATGCCGACTATAAAGAAATGATTGACTTTCTAAACTGTCAGGCAAAGGATAAAGTTAAGCGGACTTTCCTGGTTCATGGCGATTTTGAATCGGCCAATGCTTACAAAGGCCATTTGCTTGATGATGGGTATAAAAATGTTGAAGTTCCTGAGCTGGGGCAGGAGTTTGAAATGTAATTTCTAATTTCTAATTTCCAACTTGCCCGACTGACGACTATCATTTCTTATAATTTCCAGATCAGGTTAGTCGGTCAGGCGGGTTTCCAATTTCCAATTTTTCTTACTTCATACTTCTTACCTCTTACTTCAAAGATTCAATGATTCAAAGATTCAAAGATTCAAGGATTGAAAGATTCAAAGATTCAAAGATTCAAAGATTCAAAGATTCAAAGATTCAAGGATTCAAAGAACTAATGAATAAACAATTTCCAACTTTCTTACTTCAACCTTCTTACTTTCGTTCTTACTTCAAACAGAAGGGCGGATCAATAAATGACCCGCCCTTCATATTGATTAACTATGAAAATCAATCTTTGGGTTTTTCCTGCTTTTTGCGGGTAGAGTAGTTGATTTTGAATGCACCCACCTTACGCAGTTCTTGTTTTACATCTGTTACGATTCCCATTTTAGCTTCAAGATCCACTTTGAGTGAAGTAGTAAGGAATGGCCTGTCGGCTTCAACCCTTGCTTCTCTTTCCATGTAAATAAATTCAGGGATATCAGCAATAGTGCGAAAACTGTCGTTTAACTGAATACGCGACTCGGTTCCATATAGCCTTTCCTGAAGGGGAGGGCCAATGTAAATGAAACTGACAAGTGCTTTTTTCTCAAGTTTCTGAACTTCAGTAGCTTCAGGAGCTCTTGTACGAACCTTCAGGGTAACCTCACGCATGGTGGTAGTTACCATAAAGAAGAAGAGGAGCATAAAGATAATATCCGGCATTGAAGCGGTGCTGATCGCAGGCAATTCGCCTGACTTTTCTTTCTTAAACCTTGCCATTACTTTTTTCCTCCTATATCTTCAGGTTCAGCTTCAGAGATTGACATGGGAATTGCTTTCTGAATGGCAGAAACCATATCCTGATCAGTAAGTTCACTGAAAGGTTTGCCAAACCTCTGTCTGGACAACTCATCTCTTAACTCATTCACAGCAGCTGTGAGTTCGTTTTGCACCTGAATGTACATGTTGTAAGAAGTTCCGCGGTCGTTCTTCAATGAAATAATCCCTCTGGAAACGGGATAATCACCGAGAAATGGAATTGCTTCCACTTTTTTCTCAGGAAGGTCTTCGCGGTTTCTGGGATTAGAAAGAAACTCTTTGGTATCAGCACGCAGGGTGCGGATATCTCCCCATCCTTTATTGATAAAGAGCCGATCGTTTTTATTCACAAGGACATTAAAAATGTTTCTCTCTCTAACGATTGGTATCTCGGCATCTTTTTCCGGCATTGGGGGTAATCTCCTTACGATACCTGAGTCAACGTCCATGGTTGTAGTAACCAGGAAGAAGATCAACAACAGAAAGGAAATATCCGCCATTGAACCGGCATTTATTTGTGGAACTTTTCTTGCCATAGCGCTTCCTTATTTTAAAGGAACAAATTTATTTAAACCACTTTGCCACTTCGGCATAGAGGATACTGATGACCACACCTGCAAATACAATGTAGGTTGCAAGCAGACCTCCTCCAATCAGTTTTGAGGTATTAGGCGAAATCTTGTGCTTGTCATAAAATGCTCCGGTTTCAGCCGGTGACAAAAAGAAAGCAAGCAACAAAACAGCCACCAATATTGCAAAACCGATGAGTCCGCCTTTGGCTTTTTTAAGATCCCCGAAAGTTTGAATTATCGGGAAAACAATAGCCAAAATAGTTGCAACGGCCATAAGTGCATAAGCCAGAAACAGGCCAGGATTGATTAATGGACTCTCTTGCATGGTTTTTACTTTTTAGCGTTTTTGTGTTTCACCAGAATATCCATAAATGAAATGGTTGCATCTTCCATAGAGTTAACAATACCATCAATTTTGGAAATCAGGTAATTGTAGAAAATCTGAAGAATAATAGCTACGATAAGACCGAAAACGGTTGTTAAAAGAGCCACTTTCATACCTCCTGCAACAACGGTTGGTGAAATATCACCAGCTGCTTCGATAGCATCAAAAGCCTGTACCATACCTACTACTGTTCCAAGGAACCCGAGCATAGGTGCAAGTGAAATAAACAATCCGATCCATGAGAGGTTATTCTCAAGACGGCCCATTAATACTCCACCGTAGGAAACGATTGATTTCTCAACGATTTCAAGGCCTTCGCTGTGGCGATCAAGACCCTGGAAGAAAATGCTTGCTACCGGTCCGCGGGTAGTTTTGCAAATTTCTTTGGCTGCAGCTACACCTTCCATTTCCAGTGCTGTTTCAACTTTGTTGAGCAACTTCTGGGTGTTGGTGGTTGAAAGATTGAGGTAAATGATACGCTCAATAGATAAGCCTAAGCCAAGAATGAGAGTCAAAAGTACCGGGAACATCCAGCCTGGTGAACCTTCAATGAATTTTGATTTCAGTACCTGATGAAACGATTGAGGGGCATCATCAGTGGCTACAAGAGTTTCAGGTTGAGCGGCTTCTTCCTGAACTGCGGTTGTTTGTTCGACCTGAGCTGTATCGACCTGAGCCATTACAAAGGAGGTAACCCCAATAGTGAGCATTACTGCTACAGTCAAAAACGCAATTAATTTTTTCATAGTTAATTGTTATTGATTTTTGATTTTAAGTGAACTTGTTTTTGTTTCAGTTTATTGTGTGAATTGTCATTTATTTCTCGCTTTGCGGAGAGAATGGGATTCGAACCCATGATACGCTTTTGGCATATACACACTTTCCAGGCGTGCGCCTTCGACCACTCGGCCATCTCTCCGTAACAGGCTCAAACTTACGCCTCTTCATGCTTTTCAGGGCGCTAAAATACAAAAAAATGTGAACCAAGAGGCAAAGCAATTATTTTTAATCTTCTTTCAACTGATTTTATTTTTCATATTCCGATACATTTATTTTGTAAAGGTCAAAAAATCAGAGGATTGAAGCAGCAACAATTTTTTAAGATTTTTGTTTGAACTTTTTCATAGGTCGGTAGCTATTCAATGGTGAGTTCTCCTCTTAGTGGAGTTTGCAAAAGTTGTTTCAATTTCTCGCCGGTATATCCTTCGCCAAGCAAATACATAATTTTGCCTATTGCCGATTCCGTTGTGATGTCGTAACCACCAACCACACCAATACTTTCCAATTGAACACTGGTTTCATATTTCCCCATCTCTACCGAACCTCCCTTGCACTGAGTGACATTAAATATGGTTATCCCGTTTTTTATCCCTTCGGAAAGTGCATCCACAAACCATTTATCGGTGGGTGCATTTCCTGCGCCGTAGGTTTCAAGTATCAGGGCTTTTAAGCCGGAAATATTCAGTATGCTTTTTACCACATTCTCGGTTATGCCTGGAAATAACTTGAGAATGGCCACATTTGGGTCGAGGTTGCAGTGCACTTTCAGCTTTTTGAAATTTGGTTTGAGAATGTGCTGATGACTATACCTTATATGTACACCTACCTGAGCCAGCAAAGGATAGTTTCCGCTGAGGAAGGCGTTAAAGTGTTCTGCATTGAACTTATTGGTCCGGTTTCCGCGCATCAGCCGGTTTTCAAAACATATGCTTACTTCCGGAACAACCGGTGTTTCGTCAACATATGCGCCTGCAATTTCAATGGCATTGATGAAATTTTCCCTTCCATCGGTGCGCAACACACCCATTGGCAATTGCGAACCGGTAAATACCACCGGTTTGTTCAGGTTTTCGAGCATAAAACTGAGCACCGAGGCTGTATATGCCATGGTGTCTGTTCCGTGAAGTACAACAAAACCGTCGTATTTCTCATAATTTTCTTCTATCACCCGTGCAAGCCTTACCCAGAATTCAGGATTCATGTTGGAGGAATCAATCAGTGGATCAAAGCAATACGAATCAATCCGGCAATTGAAGTTCTGCAATACAGGAATGTGATTGTAAAGTGCATCAAAATTAAACGGCGCAAGTGCTCCGGTTACCGGATCTTTTATCATGCCGATTGTGCCGCCGGTGTATATTACCAGAATGTTGGATTCCATGACGTTTTTTAAATGGTATCTGTAATCAATTATGTTTGGCTGGAGATTGTCCGCCGGACGCAGGTTCCATTGTTTCATGGTTTGCAATCCGAAACAATTTCATTGCATTTTCAGTAGTTGCCTGAGCAACTTCTTCAACGGATATTCCCTTTATTTCAGCAATCTTTTCAGCAATCAGCGGAATGTATGCCGGTTCATTGCGTTTACCGCGATGTGGCATGGGCGCAAGAAACGGTGCATCAGTTTCCAGCACCAGATGTTTCAGGTCAATATGCTTCAGGGTTTCCTGCATCTTGTTGTTTTTGAAGGTGGTTACACCTCCCAGCCCGAGACTGAACCCCAGATCAATGGCTTGCCTGGCCTGTTCCACACTTCCTGAAAAGCAATGAAATATACCCTGAAGTTCAGGCTTGTTTACATCTTTCAGAATTTTTATCACTTCGTTGAACGATTCCCTGATGTGCACAATCAGCGGAAGCTTATATGCCTTTGCCAGATCTATCTGATGCCGGAAAGCAATTTCCTGTTCGTTGACGAATGTTTTATCCCAGTAAAAATCCATTCCGCATTCACCAATGCCATAAAATTTACGATCAAGCAGCCAGCATTCGACTGCAGCCAGCTGGTCCATATAATTTTCCTTTACCGAAGTAGGGTGAAGTCCGATCATAGGCATGATATTGTCGGGAAAAGTCTTACAAAGTTCAAGCATCGGATGCACCGAAGTGCCGTCGATGTTGGGCAACATCATGTATTTTACACCAGCTTCAATGGCTCTTTCCACCATCTGATGGCGATCGGGCTCAAATTCTTCGAGGTAAAGATGCGTGTGTGTGTCGATAAATATCATTTTGCAAAGATAATGGGTTTAAGAATCACGCGAAGACACAAAGGCGCAATGAAATGTTTTTAGTATTCTTCTGCTTTTCTTACTTTTGCCAAAAGACTGCTTTTCCTTATGCCCCGCAAAATCCTGATTATCCGTTTCAGTTCCATTGGCGACATTGTACTTACTACTCCGGTGGTGCGCTGCCTGAAGCAGCAAATGGATGATGTGGAGATTCATTTTCTTACCAAGGAAACTTTTGCGCCTATTCTCAGGGCCAATCCCCGTATCGACAGTGTTATTACCATAAGGAAGAGCGTTTCAGAAGTTTTGCCTGAACTTCGCGATCAGCAGTATCATCACATCATAGACCTGCACAACAACCTGCGATCGTTGCAGGTAATTCTGGGATTGCGACGGCCATTCAGCCGTTTCGATAAATTAAACCTGCGTAAATGGTTGCTGGTGAGGTTTAAGCTTAAGGTTTTACCTGATATTCATATCGTTGACCGCTACCTGCACGCCACCAGAAGACTGGGTATCAAAAATGACGGACTTGGTCTGGAGTTTTATATTCCGGAAGGGATGGAGGTTAATATTGAAGAACTTCCTTCTCCATTCAGCAGTGGTTATATCGGATTGGTAACAGGCGGCAAACACAACACCAAAATATTGCCGGTTGAAAAAGCCATCGAAATCTGCCGTATGCTTGATATGCCTGTGGTTTTGCTTGGTGGCCCGGAAGACAATGAAAGGGGAGAAGCCATTGCTTCAGCTGAGGGAGTAACAGCATATAATGCCTGTGGAAAATACAATCTGATGCAATCGGCCTCCATTGTGCGACAGGCAAAAGCAGTAATCACCAACGATACCGGACTCATGCATATCGCGGCTGCATTCAGCAAGCCCATTGTTTCAATATGGGGAAATACAGTTCCTGAACTTGGGATGTACCCATATCTGGCTAAAGATATTCCGCAGCTGATGGCTGAAGTAAAAGGTTTGTCATGCCGGCCTTGCAGCAAAATAGGTTTTGAGAAATGTCCGAAAGGTCACTTTAAATGTATGATGGATCAGGATATTGCAGGTATAGCAGGCTTTGTGAATGGTTTGTAATCCGTCCATCCCCCGTCCCTCTTCAATCCCCTTGTCTCCCAGTCTCCAAGTCTCCTTGTCTTTTTAGCACCTCATCCGCCCTTCGGGCACCTTCTCCTCAAGGAGAAGGACGCACTGCTTTGACATATGAGCTCATTATTTACAATTTTCTGATTTTCTCCTTGTCTTTCCATCTCCTTGTCTCCGTGTCTCCCCGTCT
>Ga0351880_1034_pt1 | contig 41846 bp, 25 predicted proteins | sample BONcelFGM3001E13_FD_206766 | JGI IMG/M metagenome (GOLD analysis project Ga0351880, IMG submission 206766) | Enriched cells from coal bed in the Powder River Basin, Montana, United States - BONCAT cells FGM rep3 HSBNCT.FGM.300.1.E13 ...
GGATGAACCTTTCAGCGCGTTGGATCCTTTGATTCGCCGCGAAATGCAGCACGAGTTGATCGATTTGCAGGGGCGTTTGAATAAAACAATCATATTTATCACCCATGATTTGGATGAAGCCCTGCGCCTGGGAGACCGGATTGCCATTCTCAAGGATGGCCGCCTGGTACAAGTGGGAACTCCGGAAGAAATTCTGGAAAACCCCGCGGATGATTATGTGAAAGACTTCACCCGAGACGTAAACCGCAGCCGGGTATTAACTGCCTCGTCCGCGATGATCGAACCGTATTCGGTGGTCAAAGGCCGCAGCGGTCCGCGGGTGGCGCTGGAAATGATGCGGAAAGATAACCATTCCAGCATTTTTGTTACCGATTACCAAAACCGCTTGCAAGGCTTGGTTACGGTTGACGATGTAATCGAAGCCACACGAAAGGGCACAAAACAACTGTTGGATGTGGAGTTAAAAGAGGTCCATACCTGCACTCCCGAGTCGACATTGGACGAATTAATCCCCTTGCTGGCAGGAATGAAATGGCCAGTGGCTGTGGTGGACGAAAACAATACCCTCTTGGGAATCGTGCCGCGCGTGGCAATTTTGACCGCGCTTTCGGGGGATGAAAACTCTGAAGAAGCGACAAACAATGGAAACTCTAATGAGGGGAACACACTGCAACAACCAGAAGTTGCATGGATAGAGTAATAAATATTAATTTCAAGGAGAAACAAAACAATGCAAAAACGTAAATTTGCCTTTCTAATCTTAATGACGGTGTTAATCATTGTACTGGCAGCCTGCCAGCCAACTGCTGCCGTGGAACAGCCAGCCAGTGAACAAGCTGCCGCGGAGCCGGTTGCTCAGAATGATGTTAAGAAGGAAGTAATTCGCTTTGGCGACCAACAATGGGATACATTGTGGATCAATAACGCGATCGCCGGATATGTTATTGAAAAAGGCTACGGGTACCCTGTAGAAACCATAGAATTGACTACCCCGGTCGCTTTACAGTCGATTGAAAATGGGGACATCGATGTCATTATGGAGTTGTGGCGCGCGAACATCATGGAATGGTATAACCGCGTAACGTCTGAGGGGTCTGTCGTTGACCTGGGGAACTCTTTTGATGTTTCCACGCAAGGTTGGTACGTTCCGCGTTACGTGATCGAAGGCGATACCGAGCGTGGAATTGAAGCGATGGCTCCTGATCTGAAATCGGTAAGCGACCTGGCCAATTACACCAATGTATTTCAGGACCCTGAAGATCCGAGCAAAGGTGTTTTTGTCAACGCGATTACCGGCTGGCAAGTTGCCGAGGTAAACCGCGCCAAATTTAAAGCCTACAATTTGTTGGATCTGTACAACTTCCAGGAGCCGGGATCCTCTGGCGCGTTGGATGCAGCCATTGCCGGCGCGTATAAGAAGGGCGAGCCAGTGCTTGCGTATTACTGGGAACCGACCTGGTTAATGGGTACTTATGATATGGTTCTTTTGGAAGAGCCGGAGTTTACCCAAGATTGCTGGAATGAAATTGCCCAATATGTGGAAGGCACGATCAGTCTGGATGAGGTAACGGAAAATGCCGGGTGCGCGTTTGAGACAACCGGTATTCATAAAGGCGTCAATGCCGGACTGCAAGAACGCGCCCCTGAGGTGACTGAGTTCCTGGCAAAGATGGAACTTCCCACACCGCTGCTGAACGAATTGGCAGCCTACATGGCTGCGGATGACCAGATCGACGCGGATGATACCGCGGTATATTTCCTGAAAAATCACCCCGAGTTGTGGACGAAATGGGTGTCTGAAGATACAGCCGCTGAAATTCAAGCCACGCTTGACTAACATTTCAAAAGGTTCGTATTCGCTAAAATAAGACTCTTGCGGCACCCGATTTCCATTCGGGTGCCGCAAATCAAGTAAGGTTGTAATTATGTTGGAATTTCCTGATTTTATTTATCTCCCCCTGGATCAATGGACCAGCGCGCTGGTAGATTGGTTGACTGTGGAAGGGGAAGCATTATTCGATATGATCGGCAATGTGCTGCTCACACCCATGTTAGGGTTAGAACGGTTCTTGTTATGGATACCGTGGTGGGCAATAATCCTTTTGGCTGCTGGTTTGGCCTGGCGGCAAAAGGGATGGCGCATGGCATTGGGAGTAATTGCCGGTATGTTCTTCATTGGCTCATTGGGCTTATGGGATATGGCAATGAAAACCCTGGCGATTGTAATCGCCGCGGCGATCCTGGCGTTGATTGTTGGTGTGCCGATTGGAATTGGCATGGCACGCTCAGAAAAGATGCGTGGATTGGTTCGCCCGATTTTGGATATGATGCAAACCATGCCCAGCTTTGTTTACCTTATTCCAGCTTTAATGCTGTTTGGGTTGGGCAAAGTTCCAGCGCTGCTTTCCACTTTAATTTACGCCATTCCACCTGTCATCCGCCTGACTGACCTGGGAATTCGACAGGTGCCAGGAGATGTGATAGAAGCCTCACGCGCGTTTGGCGCAACTGAACGTCAGATGCTGCTCAAAGTACAATTGCCTTTGGCTGCCCCAACCATTATGACTGGCGTCAACCAGACTATAATGATGGCGCTGGCAATGGTGGTTATCGCGTCCATGATCGGCGCGGGTGGATTGGGTACCGAGGTGTTAAACGGCATCGCGCGTCTGGATGTTGGCCGTGGGTTTAATGGCGGTATAAGCATTGTGATTATGGCGATCATTATTGACCGCCTGACACAAAGCGCGGCTCAACCGCGAAATTCATAAGAAAAGTAATTATGAAAATACAGCCCCGCGATAATCTTCGCGGGGCTGTTGACATTATTAGAGCAGGTCTTCAATGGGTTTTACAAAGGGAGGCCAAACCCCTTCGAGCTTGAGTCGTTTCATCTCTTGCTTGACGACAGAGATCATGCGCGACACCAGGTCATTACCAATGCAAGGATAGCATTTGAGAGTGACTTCCAGTTTCTGCAGGCAGGAGGCGTACAACATCAGCGGCTCAACCTGGGCTAATTTTTTCTCGAATTTGGAAGGGTCGTGCAGCCAGGCGGCCCGCCGCTCGGCAAAGATAATTTTTACTTCATCCACTAGGCGCATCTGCAAAGTGGTCATTTCATCCAAATAGAGAATTGGGGCAGGGGATTCCAACGAAAAAATAGTGAAAGTCTCATGACTTTCGACCAAAAGCTTGCCTCCGAAGGAAAAGGCTTCCACGCGTTTACCTATCCGATCTATCATCACCAATTGCCCGGAAGCCACGCGAATCTCATTACGTAAGGCATAAAATGGATGCCGCAGGGTTACTTTTGATACAGACTCATCGGCAGTGATGATATTCAGCACCAACTTTTCTGGATCAAAATGGTGTAAACTGGGCGTCTCCTGAATCACCACGTCAAGCCGTGGCGATCCGGGGGAAATCGGGTCTTTGGGTTGGTGGAAAATGAACCCCAAGCGTGGATCAGAAGTCATCAGCAATCTCTATTCAGGTTGGACTTATAACATTTTTACCTCAAATGAGGGGCCGCATATCAACTAACAATAATACTGGATTGAATTCGAATTTATGCAGCAACCCTATTATAATGGACTCGCCGATTTTGTGAATAATTCACGTTAGTAAACCTTGCCGGCTGCGGCTGGATGAACTTAAGGCTAAAGTTAGAATTGAACCTAAATTATAAATGAGGAATGCATGGCTGTTTATCAAGATGAGGCTCTAATTGATCAAATGAATAAGCTGGTCGTGAATCCTGGCTGCCTGGCAGTGTGGGGGTTGGGTCAGATGGGTGTGGCGCTCAAGACGGAAAAGCAAATGATGATATACATCGACCCAATCCTGAGCAATGTGGTGGCAGAGACATTTCCGAACTCAGCGGCGGATTTTCAGCGGGCATTTCCTACCCCTGTACGGGCAGACCTGGTGACAAACGCGGATGTTGTTTTATGCACGCATGAGCATCTGGATCATGCCGATCCGTTAACGCTGGGTCCGATTTGCGTGGCTTCTCCGCGGGCGGTATTTATCGCGCCCCGGTGGGCAGATGAGCAATTGGATCAGGCTGGAGTACCAGCAGAGCGCAGAATAGTGCCTGCGATGGACCAGTATCTATCTGTCGATAGTGTCCGGGTCTGGGTAGTGCCGGCAGCCCATTACTCGGTGGAATGCGATTCGGCGCGCGGCTGCCGCTGGTTAAGCTACCTGATCGACACCGGGGGAATTTACTTCTTTCATTCCGGAGATACTATTCTCTACCCCGGTTACCTGGAACGGATAAGCGCATTGCCCAAAGCCGACCTGGGCATGGTAGCAGTTAATGGGCGGGATGCCATCCGCGAGGCGAAAGGGATTGTGGGCAATCTTCTGCCCGAAGAAGCCGCGCGCATGTCCGCGCAATTGGGTTGGGATGTGTTATTAAGCGGACATAATGATCTTTTTGAGATGAACACCATTCCGGCCAGCCAGATTGCAGACGCATTGGCAAGGGTTAACCCACGTCAAAAGTTCCATGCCCTGCAGCCAGGTGAGCTGTATTATTACGTTCGATAGATTCAATGAAGGTAGTAAAACCGTCCAAAAGGACAGGGTTAAACTATCCTTTTGGCCAGGTAGTTTATTAGACAGGCCGCACCGCTATTTTGTAAAATGGAATTACTCTCTGAGTGTCTGGAGGAAAAAGACACTACAGATATTTACTTAATACCATTGCCATATAACCAAGATCAATAAAGCCTTTATTTGGTCGATTTGATTTATCTCCCTGTTCACTGGAGCATTCAATAATGAATTTAGATGGTTTAGAGCGTGAAGCCAGACTGGCACTATATCAGGCTAAAGCTGCCCTGGAAGCTGGCAATCAAGATGAAGCGCGAAGTTATGCTTTAAAGGCGGCCCAACTGGCACCTGAGCGGGAAGAAGCCTGGCTGCTTATGGCTTCTCTGGCTGAGCCAGATCATGCCGTGGCCTATGCTCAACGGGCGGTAAAGATCAACCCACACAGCGAGCGAGCTCAAAAGGGCCTGGACTGGGCACGAAGTCGTGCCAATCACACGTCCGAACCTGAAGAATCAGGTTCGCACACACGAGGCATTAATAAACAAAGTGATTGGGCAGCGGCACTCTCGCGGATGGGCGAACGCATATCTAGCAGCCTGTTGATTTTGCTGGGGATTGCATTTCTGACCAATTTGGGTTTATACCTGGCTCAGCGCGGGCGGGACGGTTTGCCGGTCACATTCGGAACAACCCTGGTTGATACGCTTACCCAAACGTTTCGTTACATTTTTCAGCACCCGGCCAGTTATACCTGGCATAAGGTTACCCAACCGGCATTTGGAGTGGTTTTTGATTTGTTTACAACCAGCGCCGGTCTCTTGTTGGTTTCACTGCTGCTGGCCACTCTGGTTGGTGGATTGTTGGGAACCGCGGCGGCACTGATTCGTCAGCGCACGCTGGCGCCCATGATTGTCTTTATCTCCATTTTAGGAATCTCTACCCCCAGTTTTTTGCTCGCGATGTTGTTGTGGGTGGTCAACGCCAAGCTTTACCCGTTGTTGGGTTTGAATACCGCGCTGCTGCCTCCGACAGGTTTTGGTTGGGACGCTCACCTGGTGATGCCGGCTCTGGTTCTGTCGGCGCGGCCGTTGGCGCAAATTATGCAGGTAACTTATGTGAGCTTGCGCGAGGTAATGGGGCAGGAATATATGCGCCTGGCAAAAGCCAAAGGAGCAACGGGAGGCGGTCAATTAATCCACCACGCTTTGCGGAACATCCTTATCCCTGTGCTGACCACTTTGGGAACATCACTGCGTTTTTCGCTGGCCAGTTTGCCGGTAGTTGAAAGCTTTTTCTTATGGCCAGGAGTTGGGCTAGCCATTCTGCAGGCGATTGAATTGCAAATGCCAAGCCTGATCACTGATCTGACGGTCTCTTTGGGTTTGCTGTTTTTGGGTATTAATTTGTTGATTGAGATGGTTTACCCGTTGATTGATCCGCGCCTGCGTAAAAACAATCACGGAAGTGACGAAGAAGAGATGGAATGGCGCGGATCGGTTGGCTCGCTGGGAGAATTCTTTGATAGTTTTTGGCAAGACCTGAAGGATATTCCAAAGGCGGTGACAGGTTTGTTTTCGAAGACACCGCGCAAGAAGGCAGAACAACAGCGGAAAAGCGATAGCGTATCTCTACCAGCCGAACCACCTAACGCGCGCAGCAAAATGTATCTACTGACAGCCGCGTTAAAAAATCCAGCATTCCTGATGGGGAGTTTTATGGCGCTGGCATTTTTGCTGCTGGTGGTTTTTGGCGGGCAGCTTACCCCGGCCAACCCCTATGAAACACATAACATCATGATGATCGAAGGCGAGGTGTTCGCGCCGCCATTTCCTCCTTCAAGCATATTTCCATGGGGTACAGACGCGATTGGACGTGATATTCAGTCGCTGGTACTGAATGGTGCCCGGCAAACGCTTTCCCTGGCATTTTTTGGGATGCTGGCGAGAGTCATTTTGGGGGTGGTGCTTGGTATGCTGGCTGGCTGGTGGCAAAATAGCTGGCTGGACCGGTTGGTGAACAGCCTGATTTCAATTTGGGCGGCTTTCCCGGTGACCATTTTTGCTCTAATTCTCGTTCTGGCAATGGGGATAGAACGAGGTGTGGGGGTGTTTGTGGTGGCTTTGTGCGTGGTGGGCTGGGGAGAAATCGCGCAATTTGTGCGTGGGCAGGTAATTGCCCAGCGGCCATCTTTATATATCGAAGCTGCCAAATCGGTGGGCGCGCGCCCTACCCAAATCCTGTTCCGCCATATTTTGCCGCATCTGCTGCCTTCCAGTGTGGTGTTGGCGGTGTTGGAAATGGGCGGCATTCTGATGCTGCTGGCAGAGTTGGGATTTTTAAATATCTTTCTGGGGGGCGGTTTCAAGGCAGCTATTGCTGAAGGCGCGCGAATGGCTCCTGTGTTTTACTATTTTTCAGACGTTCCGGAATGGTCCGCGTTGCTGGCCAATATCCGTGCCTGGTGGCGCAGCTATCCATGGCTGGCTTGGTGGCCGGGGTTGTTTTTCTTTTTGTCGATCCTCACCTTTAACCTGTGGGGGGATGGAATGCGCCGCTATTTGGAAGATACACGGGTGAATCTGGGTAAGTTAATCAACCGCTACAGTGTTGCGCTGGGGATGGTAATTGTGGTGGTCATGTTTTGGGGGCTGCGTGGAAACAATCCCATGGAATTGTATGCACCGATTGCCAGGCAGTTCGACGCCAACCGTGCCATGTTGGATATTGAAGCGCTCAGCTCACCAAAGTTATCAGGCCGCGAAACCGGACTTCCTGAAGCCAAAATCAGCGCCGATTACCTCGCCAAACGGATGGAGCAAATCGGCTTATTCCCGGCCGGGGATGAGAACTCTTTCATTCAAACTTATAACAAGATTTATTTCCATTATCAAGATGAGCCTGAATTAGCCTTGGTTGATGAGCAGGGCGGGTTGTTGCAGGATTTTGCCTACCGGGAAGATTTTACGGAATACACCTCAGATCGGGCGTATGGCGGGCAGGGTGTGGGGCAACTCGTAGGCCTGACCGTGGGGATGGATGAATCGGGCGTGGACAGTGATTCTTTTGTGCTTCGTGATTACGATCTGGATGATAAAGTAATCATCGTGCTAGACAGTACGTTATCCCGGGTTGATATTCAAAAAGCGGCCGGAGTGCTGGTGGTTTCATCCAACCCCGATTTCACCCAAATACATGATCTGACCCCCAATACGTCCCTGTTTTCACGGCTGCGTGGATTTCCGGCGCTGGAGATCAGCCCGAAGCTCGCAGACCAGCTGCTTCACGGCTGCGGCAGCAGTCTGGATGAGTTGCGAATGATGAATAAGGGCTTGCCAGCCGGGGAGTTTGCTCACACTCAAGCGGGTGGATGGGTGAAGATGTCTTTGCTGCCGGTGGAAGAAAATATGGGTGAGGTGCATTACAACGTGATTGGTTTCATCCCTGGCGCGGCAGCCCAAATGCAAACCAAAGACGGCCGCAACCTGGATAATCAGACGATTATTGTCAGCGCATACTATGATGGTGTTGGCATGGGGCTGAATGGGGAGCATTATCCGGGTGCCAATGATAATGCCAGCGGAGTGGCCGCCATGCTGGAATTGGCGCGACTGTTGAAAGAGTCGCCTTATCCGCCCAACAAAACGGTTGTATTTGTGGCCTGGAGCGGCGGTGAACGCATGGAAAGTTTGAGCGTAACCAATGTAATGGGCGCAAAACGCGGGTTCGATGGACTGACCGTGGAAGCTGTGTTGGAACTTTCCGGGCTTGGCGCGGGCAGTGGTAAGGGGCTTTTCTTGAATCAGGACAGCAGCTACAGGCTGATTCAGGTTTTTGAAGAAGCTGCCCGGCGGATTGGAGTACCAATCACCACCCGCGGGCGTGGACCGCATGCCGAAAGATTAATTAATGCCGCCTACGCGGGGCGTTCAGCGCTATCCGCTTACCTGAGTTGGGATGGATCTGATGTGAATGTTCACACGATAAAGGATTCTCCACAATCAATTGATCTGGATAAGCTAAAAATGTCTGGAGAAACGGCCATGCTGGTGCTTGAAGTGATCAGCAGGGAATTGGATTACTGATTCTTACCGTCCTTGGCGAGGATAAATACTGAGCAGCGGCAGTGTTTTTTTTTGTATCATTTTTATTGCAAGCATATGGTAATCGTTTCTGAAAAGAGATAACTACTCTTTTATTTGTGTTTAGAACAATTCCAGAAAGTGAGTTTGGTGTTGGTAAACTTCAATCAAGACGAGCAAAACAATCACAACGAACTTCGGAAAATCATCATCCGCAGACTGGCCAACAGCCTGTTAATCTTATTGTGTATTTTGCTGCTAACATTTTTGTCCTTGCATCTGGCACAGCAAGGCAGGCGGGGACTGCCGGTTACGCTCCAATCTGCTGTGGGCGAAACGCTTACACAATCCTTTAATTATATTTTCAACCATCCCAGGGAATATATCTGGCATAAAGAAATTGTTCCCGCGGGCGCATTGATTTTTGACCTGTTCACCAAGAGTCTGGGTCTACTGCTGGTAAGCCTGGCAGCGGCCACACTGTTGGGCGGTGGTTTGGGGATTCGAGCGGCTCTGGCACGCAATAAATCTGCCGGCCCTTTGATTGTAACTCTGTCCATTTTGGGGATTTCGACCCCCAGTTTTCTGATGGCTATGCTGTTTTGGGTTCTTAATGTGAAAGTGGCTGGCTGGTTGGATCTTACGCGCGCTCCGCTTCCACCGACTGGTTTTGGCTGGGATCTACACCTGGTGATGCCGGCACTGGTGCTGGCTGCGCGCCCTATCGCGCAAATCATGCAGGTCACGTATGTAACAATGAATAATGTCATTGAGCAGGATTATATGCGCCTGGCGAAAGCCAAGGGGCTCTCTGAGCGCCTGCAGGTGAGCAACCACGCGCTGAAGAATATTTTGATCCCGGTATTGACAACCATTGGCACGTCTCTGCGTTTTTCGCTGGCCAGTCTACCGGTAGTGGAGAGTTTCTTTTTGTGGCCCGGGTTGGGGCTGGCCATCTTGCAGGCTTTCAGCCTGGATATTCCCACGCTGATTGCTGATTTGATTATTTCGCTGGGGGTGATGTTTCTGTTCATCAATCTGGCGCTTGAGATGGTTTATCCATTAATCGACGCCCGGCTGCGCAAACAGGCTGTGGCACTGGAAGATCGCGAAGCTGAGGACTGGCTTGCCGGAGGTATCGATTCTTTAGGTGATTGGCTGTCAAACCTGCGCGGATCGGTTACAAGCTGGTTGGCAGCGCTCGTCTCGCGCAAAAACCCGTCTTTGAGAAGAAAAGCGTTATCCGCGGTAGATTTGGAGTACGCGCGGAAAGAACAAAAACGGGTACTGCGCGCCGGGGTTACCAACCTGCCGCTGGTGGTGGGCACGGTAATGATTTTGGGTTTGCTGGTTCTGGCAGTTTATGGGGCGAATATGACCAGTGTCAATCCCTTTGAAACGCATAACATCGTGATGATTGAAGGAGAGGTCTTCGGGCCGCCATTTGCGCCTTCCAGCATGTTTCCTTGGGGCGCAGACGCGTTAGGCCGTGATATTCAAGCTTTGGTGCTGCACGGCGCGCGACAGACCCTCTCACTGGCTCTTTTCGCGATGCTGGCGCGGGTTGTTTTGGGGGTGGTCATTGGTATGATGGCAGGCTGGTGGCAGAACTCATGGTTTGACCAGTTCATCAACAGCCTGATTGGCGTTTGGGCGGCTTTTCCGGTGACCATATTCGCGGTGTTAATTATTCTTTCGCTGGGAATAGAGCGAGGGATCAACGTCTTTATTATCGCGTTCTGTGTGGTGGGCTGGGGTGAGATCGCGCAATTTGTGCGCGGGCAGGTAATATCCCAGAAACCGGCTTTATATATTGAAGCAGCCCGTTCGGTAGGCGCGCGGTCCGGGCAAATTCTCACCAACCACATTTTGCCGCACCTGATTCCCACCCTGGTGGTAATGGCGGTAATGGAAATGGGCGGGGTGTTGATGCTGCTGGCTGACCTGGGATTTTTGAATATCTTTCTGGGCGGCGGTTTTCGCGTAGATTTGTTTGGGGTGGGCAATTACCACTTTTCGGATATTCCTGAATGGGGTTCCCTGCTTGCCAATATTCGCGACTGGTGGCGCAGCTATCCATGGGTGGCATGGTATCCTGGTGTGATGTTCTTCTTTTCCATTCTGGCGTTCAATATATGGGGAGAAGGATTGCGGCGATTCCTGGATGAAAGCCGAATTAACTTGAATCGCTTTTTAAACCGGTATACCGCTGCCGCGGCAGTGAGCCTGGCAGTGGTTACCGTTATTCTTTTCCGCTCGGCAACGCCGCTGGGATTGTACCGCTCGCAAGCATTGACCTTTGACGCGCAAAACACCCTGGCTGATATTGAGGTTTTAAGCTCACCTGAATTCACCGGACGGGAAAGCGGCACACCTGGAAATCTGGCGGCGGCGGAATATATCGCCGGACGCATGGCGGAGATTGGCCTATTTCCGGCAGGCGAAAAAAACACATATTTACAGGCGCTGCGCAACCCTCGCTATCATCTGAGTGAAGTCCCACGAATTGAAATTCTGACCGAACAAGGGGAAGTGAAGGAATCTTTCTCTTACCGGCAGGATTTTGTAGAGCGCATTGATTTTACAAATACGTTCGGAGAAGGACAGGGAAAACTGGTTGGAATCGCGGTGGGTGATGGACCGATTGTGTCTCCACTGATTGTGATGGAACCTGGTCTGTTTGACAATGTGCTGCTGATTCGTGAAGAGGATTATCAAAAAGTGACCTTCAACGGTATATTCCCGGCGGTGCTGGTGGTGGAAGACAGCAGTTTATTTGCCAGGAAAGACCTTTCTCCTTTCTTTGGGCGACTGAATTACCCGGTGGTCAATATCAGCCCCGAAACAGCCGAAAAGCTGCTGTCCAGCGCAGGCAGCAGCCTGTCAGATTTGGACAATTTAGGGGCAGCCCTGCCTGCAGATGAATATACCTGGACAGCTGATGGAGAACAGGTAGCGGTGTCGATGATGCCCGATTTTGAAAGCTATGGTGACCGTTATATCAATGTGATTGGCTATATCCCCGGTACAGGATCTGATATGGGGGCGAGACCGGGCCAAGGACTGGACAACCAGGTGATCATGGTCTCTGCGTATTTTGACGGTCTGGGGACTGGGCCGGACGGCACGCTTTACCCCGGGGCAAATGATAATGCCAGTGGTGTGGCGTCCATGCTTGAGATCGCGCGAGTATTAAAAGAGGGTGATTACCAGCCAAAGAAAACGGTAATTTTTGTGGCATGGACAGGAGGCGAGCGGTTTGAAGAACTTGTCGTGGATAACGCGATGAACGCGAAAACCGGATTCACCTCGCTGACGGTGGAAGCAGTGCTGAAATTATCCGGTGTTGGGTATGGCAGCGGCACAGAAATCGCGATTGACCCAGACAGCAGTTACCGGATGATCTCGCTGCTGCAAGAAGCGGCTGGGCGTTTGAACCTGCCGGTTACCACACGCGGACGAGGACCGCATTTTGGAATGCCGAGCTTTGCGCGCTCTGGAGGCAACACAGCCATGTCCGCGGAGGTAAGTTGGGACGGCGCGGATGATCTGGCGCATACTGACCGAGACACATTTAATATCATTGACCCGCAAAAAATTCAAAAGGTGGGCGAGCTGGTTTCTCTTGCGGTTTCGGTGATGAGCCGGGAAACAGATTACTAAGCTGGCCAGATAGAACTGGATTGACACTCAATCCAGTTCTACATAAATGCGTTTGTTTATTTTGCCTTTACTTTTGTAGTCTACAATACGCATGGTGCCTACCTCGCTGGTGTTGGCGACATGAGTGCCCCCATCCGCTTGCAGGTCCAGCCCTACCAGTTCGATGGTGCGGATTTCAGTAATCCCGGGAGGCAGCAAATTAATTTTGGTGCGAATCAAATCTGGAATTTGAAATGCCTCTTCGCGCGGCAAAATCTTCACGCGAACCTCATGGGCAGCCTGTACCTCGCGGTTGACTGCGGCTTCTATCACCTGAACCAGGTCTCGCGAAAGATTTTCGAATTCAAAATCCATCCTCCCTTTGAGCGGGTCCATATCTCCACCGGTTACCAGCGCGCCGAAATCTCGATAGACCACCCCGCATAGAATGTGCATGGCAGTATGGGTGCGCATGAGCTGATACCGTCGGTCCCAGTCGATATGGGCAGAAATCCGCTCGTTGATTGCCGGTAAAGCGCTTTCCGCATCGATGAAATGCCAGATTTCCGCCCCTATCTTTTTGACTCTGGAGATTTGGGCAACCCCCTGAGAATATTCAATATAGCCGGTGTCGTGGGGTTGCCCGCCCCCACCCGGGAAAAATGGTGTGCGGTCCAATTGAATGGCATGGTTTTCAGCATCCACAGCGGTTACAGTGGATTCAGTGGATTTAAGATAACTGTCTAGCTGGTAAGCGAGGATAGTCATGGCGTTTCCTTTCAAACGGGGTTGGATTATGGTAACCCTGCGAAAAAAGTTTACGACGAAGTGGCGAGACGCGCAAGTCCCCTTCGATTTGATTAAGCTTGCCTGCCACCTTTTTCAGCATATAAGCAGCAGTAAATAGTACGGCGGCTAAAGAACAGAGATCGCTGGTTGATATTCAGACATCGAGGTCAGGTATATCGGTTGAAAGCCGGTTCAAATCTCTCTATAATCGAATATAGTTTGTTTTTAGGCAAAACGCGCCGCGCGCAAAACGGGACCTTTGGAGATTTTATTTTATGTCGAAAAAATTAGAATTACCAATCAACACTTACTTTCAGGAAATGATGTTTGAACGTATGCCAATGGGCCTGTTGGTGATGGATACAGATTTGCGTCTGCGGCGGTTTAACCCTCAGTGGCTGGAATATGGCAAAAAACATTTTCATGTCCGGGAAGCGGATGTTAAGATAGGCACGTCGTTTTTTAAAATCCTGCCTGATTTGGAGGGACAAACCCGCCCTATTTATGATAGTGTGCTGCAGGGGAACACATTTAAACAAATGGCAGTACCAATTACGGTTGAAAAAGTGGTTACCTATTGGGACACTGTCATCATTCCCCTTGAGGAGAATGGCAAGGTCATTGGGGTGATGCAGGTCATCACCGATCGAACGGAAGATGTGCGCACGCAGTACAACCTATCCCAAACGCTGGAAACGCTGCGCGAGAGGGATGAGCGCATCAACCTTGTAATTAATGGCACCAATGATGGTATTTGGGATTGGAACCTGACTACGAATGAAACCTATTTTTCACCGCGTTGGAAGGCAATGCTTGGGTACTCAGAGGATGAATTGCCAAACAACCTCGAAACATGGCAGAAGCGGGTTCACCCGGATGATGTCTTAACGGCAACTCAAGCCATTCGAGATCATCTGGATGGTAAAACTGAGATTCTCTATTTTGAACACCGGGTCTTACACCGCGACGGCAAATATCGATGGTTTCTGACGCGGGGAATCTCGGTGAAAGATTTAAACGGCAAGCCGTACAGGATGGCCGGGTCAGATACGGATATCACCGAACAAAAAGAGGCTGTATTAAAACTGCGCCAAAGTGAAGAAGATTTACGATCGCTGCTAGAAAATGCCACAAACTTCGCGGTATTCAGAGTAAAAAATAACCCTGCTGAACCAATGAGTAGAGAAATCGTGCTGGTGAGCCCATCCATGCGCGATATTACAGGCACGGATGATCCATACAGTTACCGGGCCTGGTTTACGAACATTCACCCCGACGATTTGCCAAGGATGTTGGAAGCCAACCAAAAAACATGGGAAAACGGCGAATCTTTTGATGAGATAGTGCGGGTTTTCAACCCCAAAAAGAATGCCTGGATTTGGATTCATATTCTTTCTACCCCGGTTTTTGATGAGAACGGCCTGGCAACCCACTATAACGGTCTGATGCTGGATATTACCGTGCAAAAAGAGGTGGAGGAGCAGCTGCGGTACCAAAGCCAGTTTGAAACGTTAATAACTGATATTTCCACCCATTTCATCAATATGCCGCCAGAGAAGGTGGATGAAGGCATCAATCACGGTTTGCGCCAGCTCGCGGAGCACCTGGGTGTGGAACGAGGTTATGTTTTCCAATACCTCGATGAAGGCCATACCATGTCCAATACTCATGAATGGGTTAGTGAAGGCACCCGTCCATTGATTGACGAACTGCAGGATTTTTCTATTGACGAATTGAGATGGTCGAATAATTTTTTGTTAAACGGAAAAGTATTAACCATACCGGATATTACCCAAATGCCGCCTGAGGCCAGGCTGGAACAAGAATTGTTTTCTGAACAGCAAATAAAGTCGCTCATCGCCATTCCTTTAACGTACCTTGGGGAGGTGATTGGCTTTTTAGGATTTGACTCGGTAAAAGAAAAGAAAACCTTTAATGACTATGCCATCCGCACATTGCGGATTGTGGGCGAAATCTTCGTCAACGCGTTGGAGCATCAAAAGTCACAACAAATACGCGATGGGCAAAGCCGCTTTTTGGAACTGCTTTCAACCGAAGGCGCATTCAGCGAAACTCTTACCGCTCTGGTGGATATTGTTGAAGAGCAAATGCCGGGTATGCTGGGGCTGGTTCTGCTGCTGGATGAAGACGAAAAACATCTGCATGTGGGCGCAGGGCCAAGCCTGCCGCAAGCGTACCTGGATTTCACTGAGGGATTGGAAATTGGACCGCAAGTGGGCTCGTGTGGCACGGCAGCTTATCGCAAAGAACGTGTACTGGTAAGTGATATCGCCGTCGACCCGCGCTGGCACACCATGCGCGATGTAGCGCTAAATTATGGCCTGCGGGCATGCTGGTCCGAGCCAGTGTTTGCCTCGGATGGTCATTTGTTGGGTACTTTCGCGATGTATTACCGCTATCCACGCATGCCGCGTGAGGCGGAGCTGCACACGATTGAAATCGCCGCGCATCTGGCAGGGTTAGCCATTGAACAAAAACTACGGCAGGAGAATCTGCAAGCAGCGTTTGAAACGATGGAAAAGAGGGTGGAAGAGCGCACTCGTGAAATTGAAACCCGCAGGCAGGTGGCTGAGAGTCTGCGTGACATCATCGCGACTATAAATTCAAACCGCACACTGGATGAAACCCTGGAATACATCGTGGAAAAGGCGGACAGCGTTTTAGATACCAGTGTGGTCGCGCTGTATTTGCTGGATTCTGAGTCAGACAAGTTACATATTCAGGCATCCAGAGGAATGAACAAGGAGATCCTGGATAATGTACAGATCTCGCTTGGAATCGGCACGGTGGGTCGTGCTGTAGCTGAAAAACGCCCATTTTTCTTTTCAGACATTGATCAGGTCAAAGTGGTCAGCGATATGTCTGAAGGTGTTGGTAATAATGAAGTGCTCGTCGGTGAGAACCAACGACAATTGTTGGAGATTTTCAAAGATGCTTATAAAGCTATTTTGTCTGTGCCGCTGATGGTAAAAGAGCAGGCGATTGGCGGGTTGGCTCTTTATTATCCGGTGCCGCACTACTTCACCGAAGAGGATGTAAACCTGGCAGTCGCTTTCGCGGACCAGGCTGCCCTGGCAATTGAAAACGCGCGCCTTTACGAAATTGAACAGCAGCGCCAGATTGAATTGCAAGATCTTTACGATAAGGCCAGCCGGCGGGCGGATGAAATGCAAACCCTGTACGCCGTTCAGCAGGCGATTACCAGCCGGTTGGACCCGGATGCTGTTTTGCAATTAATTGCCGATGAAGCCAGGCGGTTGACCAATACCACCATGAGCACCGTGTTTCTTTTGGATGGCGAAGATCTGGTGATTTCAGTTTTGTCTGGCAAGGTGGATCGAAAATTGATGGGATTCCGGGTGCCGGCCAACCAATCGATTTCAGGAATGGCGATGAAAATTGGAAAACCGATCCTGATCCAAGATTCTGAAGCTGATAATGGTGTCTATACCAAAATTACCCGAATCGCCGGTCTGCGCTGTTTTCTGGTGGTTCCCCTGCTTGCTGAGGATAAGCAAATTGGTACCATCACGGTCGCTAATGAGTTCCCGAATACGATTGATCCAGAAGTGGAATTTCTGTTATCCATGCTGGCTACCGGGGCGGTCATTGCTCTGGAAAACTCACATTATTACCGTGAGGAGCGGGAGCGCAGGCAAGAAGCGGAACGCCGCAGGGTGGTGGCTGAAGGTTTGCGCGAAATTCTTTCGGTGCTTAATTCAAACCGCACTCTGGAAGAAATTCTAAACTTCATTACCATTCAATCTTGCGAATTATTGGGGGCAACCAGCACGCTGATTCGGCGGAGAGAACAAGCAGCCAGCAATTTTCGGTTGGAGGCAAGTTTTAATCTATCTCCTGAGATTTCACAGCTGGCAATATCTCCAATTTTGTACTCAGAGGGAATCACATTTGTTCAGCGAAAGCCGGTTGTCATTGCTTCTCTGGAAGAGATATATGGAAAACTTGACCTTTCCGAACTTGACCAGGATTCAATTCACGCGGTTCAAAATTTATTAATCGCCTACCAAAGCGCGTTGGTGGTGCCTTTATACATTCAGGAAAACTTGTTTGGCAGCCTTACCTTTTTGTTTTACCAACCGCGCGGGTTTAATGAAGAAGATATTCGTCTGGCAATGACCCTTGGAGACCATGCCGCTTTGGCGGTTGAAAACGCGACCCTGCGGGGTGAAGCGCTGACCAACGCGCAGAACGCGGAGCGCCGACGGCGCGTGGCGGAAGGATTACGGGTCATTGTGCAAACGCTCAATTCAAGCCGCTCACAAGAAGAAGTGCTTAGCATGATTGTAACGCAGGCGCGCGATCTATTGGGGGCCAGCGCGACCATGCTGCGAAGGGGTGATTTTAAACAACAAATTGTTACTACTCTGGCCAGCTGCGGGCTGCCGGAAGAGTTTAGAATTATTGAAACCACCCCCCTGATTTATACAGATAAGGATAAGCACCTGCTTGAACAAAAGCCACTGGTGATTGAAGATATTTCCGCTGCATTTGGGCCTGACCTGAATAATCCTCAGTTGAATGAAATCCACCGGCAGTGGTACCGGCTTAAAATGAAATTCTTCAAGAGCTATCTGGTTGTGCCCATCTTTTTAAGAGAACCCGGTACATCCGACCAAAAAGGTTTTGGCAACCTGACTTTCTACTTTGAAAAACCACAAGTGTTTAGTGAAGAGGTTATTGTACTGGCAACCATGTTGGGTGACCAGGCAGCTCTGGCACTGGAGAACGCACATTTGCGTCAGCAATCGGAGCAAAGCGCGGTGATTGCAGAACGCAACCGCCTGGCGCGTGATTTGCACGACGCAGTGACGCAAACTCTGTTTTCTGCCAGTCTGATCGCCGAAGTACTGCCGCGCATCTGGGATAAGAATATGGATGAAGGTAAGCGGCGGTTGGATGAGCTGCGACAATTAACCCGCGGAGCGTTGGCGGAAATGCGCACGCTGTTGATGGAACTGCGCCCGACGGCACTCTTGGAAGCAGAAATTGAAGAGTTATTTCGTCAGCTTTCGGAAGCATTTATGGGTCGCTCACGCATTCCGGTTAAACTGACCATTGAAAAGTCTTGTGGAATGAACCCGGATGTGCGGGTGGCAATGTACCGAATTGCCCAGGAGTCATTAAACAATATTGCCAAGCACGCGCATGCCTCGCAGGTGGAATTAAGTCTTTTCTGCCGGGCGGAACAGGTAAAACTAATCGTGAAAGATAATGGTAGAGGATTTGACATGGATAATGTCACCTCCGATCATCTGGGTGTAGGTATAATGAAAGAGCGAGCGGAGAATATCGGCGCGCAGCTGACAATTTCAAGCGTGATTAACCAAGGGACCTGCATTGAAGCGGTCTGGTGTGGCAATTAACCTTAAGGAGAAAGTATGGAAGAAAAGAAACCTATCCGCGTGATGCTGGTGGACGACCATAATGTGGTTCGAAGTGGCCTGGGTGCGTTTCTGATGGTGTTTGACGACCTGGAGTTGGTGGGGGAAGCCAGTAATGGCCGAGAAGCAGTACGCCTGGCTGAACAGCTTCAACCGGATGTGATACTAATGGACCTGGTAATGCCAGAAATGGACGGCGCGGCCGCAACGAAAGCAATTCGTGAGAAGTCAAAGAATATTCAAATTGTGGCTCTGACCAGTTTTAAAGAAGATGATCTGGTGCAGGGTGCTTTGCAAGCCGGCGCAATTGGATATCTGTTGAAGAACGTGGGCGCGGACGAGCTGGCCAACGCGATCCGTTCCGCGCATGCAGGAAGGCCTACTTTGGCACCAGAGGCAGCTCAGGCGTTGATCCACGCCAGCCGGATGCCCGCAGACCGGCCTGGGTTTGATCTAACCGATCGCGAGCGGGAAGTGTTGGAACTGCTGGTGAAGGGTTTCAGCAACCCGGATATCGCTGATAAGCTGGTAGTCAGCCGCTCAACAATAAAGTTTCATGTCTCCAGTATCCTCTCCAAGCTGCATGTGACCAGCCGCACAGAAGCGGTGGCGGTAGCGTTAAAAGAGAAACTGGTCAGTAAACAAGATTAATTATTAAAACCTGGTCAGGTGACCAGGTGGCAACTCCCCATCTGCTTGTTGAAGCAAGGGGAGTTGTTTGTTTAAAATTAAAGAATAAGAATTCATATTTTTAAAATCCGCCTTGAGGGATGTTTTATCTGTGAACTCAATCAGGCCTAACCCTGTTTTTCGAATCCCTGACAACTGGCTTCGCGCCAAACCAGCTTTCGCGCAACGGAATCGACCGCGCATTTTCTCTTCTTGCCTTGAAATTACAAATCGAAAGATTCATCAAATTCGAACTGGCCAGGCGGCCAGTCTTAAGTTTGCCCAGCTTACCAGCATGCAATTCAACCTGTTGCATGATGAAGAAGACCGCTGGCAGGTATATTCTAGGATTATGAACCTGCTTTTGAAAGTACAAATTAATCGAAAAAACAACAACCAGTCTGTATTCTGCCTCACTCCGCTTTCGCTTGCCCGCAACCCAATCTATGGAGAAACAATATGACCACGATCATTCTTGCCGACCATGACCCTTCTGTGCGTTCTGCCATGCGTCTGATTCTGGAGCAGCAGCCAGGCTGCTGTAACATCATTGAATTGGAAAACAGCAATTCATTGTTGGAATTGGCCCGCGAAGCACAGGCTCAAATTGTCATATTGGAATGGGAATTGCCTGGTGTGCAAACGAACGCGCAATTAATCTCGTCTTTGCGTAATGAAAACCCGCAGGTGAAAATCATCAGTCTAAGCGGACGCGAACGGGTTGGTCAGTTAGCCATTGCCCTGGGAGCAACCGCGTTTATCAGCAAGGCAGATTCCCCTGATAAATTGGTTGAATGCGTGAAGAAATGCTGTGGATGTGAAGGAGAAGATTGCGAAGGGTAACTTATTCGCATGAGAAGACGTGTTCAGGTTGCCGTGATTGTTTTTGATTTTTCTTCACAATGAAATTGCCAATATTAAGAGAAACGTATATCGGTTTCAGTGTCCTTGTGGACATTTCCTCAATGCAACTTAATCTTAACATCGGCGTATATTAATACGGATCAACGGGTTTGATCACGGAGATGTTTGTATTATTTGAGGCACTTTAGAAATTCAGGTGAAATCATGCTAACCAGTTTTTTGCGAAAAAAGGTTGAAGTACCAGTAATGCATCTGGCTGATGACAACCAGCCCATAGTTCGAATTCGGGATTTGGTCAAAACATACTCCAGCAGCGCGGGTGACTTCACTGTTTTGAAAAACATCCAGGTGGATTTTTATCCGGGCGAATTTGTTGGGGTAATTGGCAAATCGGGGTCGGGAAAATCGACATTGATTAACATGATTACCGGCATAGACAGGCCAACTGCTGGTGAGATCTATGTTGGTGATATCCCAGTGCACTCGCTAACGGAAAATGAAATGGCGATCTGGCGCGGGCGCAATCTGGGGATTGTGTTTCAATTCTTTCAATTACTGCCCATGCTTTCACTGCTTGAAAATGTAATGCTGCCGATGGATTTTTGCAATATGTTCACCTTACCTGAACGGCGCGAGCGGGCGATGGATCTGCTTCGCATGGTTGAAATGGAAGACCATGCTTTCAAATTGCCCTCGGCAATTTCCGGTGGTCAGCAGCAGCGTGTGGCAATCGCGCGCGCGTTGGCTAATGACCCGCCCGTTATCGTGGCAGACGAGCCTACCGGCAACCTGGACTCAAAGACCGCTGAGGCGGTATTTGCGATGTTTGAACAGTTGATCGAACGCGGAAAAACGATTGTGATGGTAACCCATGATTCCAGCCTGGCCAAGCGCGTCTCCAGAACAGTGCTGATTGCGGATGGTGAAGTGGTTAATGAATACGTGTTCCGTGCCATGCCTACTCTCACGCATCAGCAAATGCTGCACGCCAGCAAAGAATTGGAAACGATGGATTTTGAACCTGGTCAGGTGATTATGCGTGAAAGCACACCAGGGGACCATTTTTACATCATCACCGAAGGTGAAGTGGAAATTGGCTTAAGGCGGCCAGATGGCGTGGATGTGGTTGTGACCCGCTTGGGAGCCGGAAAATATTTTGGAGAAATTGAGTTGATGCAAAACCGCAATTCAGTGGCAACTGTGCGCGCATCTGCTCACGGGGTAAAAGTCGCGGCTTTGGACCGGTCTGATTTTGAAGAAATTCTCAAGGATTCGGAAATTACCCGCAATGCCATGGAATACAATGCCAGCAAACATCTGCAGGAGAACGTAACCATGCGGGATGGAGAGCTGCAATGATTTCCGCGCAATGGCGAAAAGTAATCAAGGATCTGTGGAGTAATAAAATCCGCACCATTCTGGTGGTAATGTCCATTGGGGTGGGGGTGTTCGCGGTGGGGATTGTGGCCACATCATTTGATTTTTTGATGAAGGATATGCAAGCCGGATATCTGGCCGCAAATCCACACGCAGCAACGATATATAGTGATCCATTTGACGCTGACCTGTTGAATTCTTTGAAGCGGATTGAAGGCGTGCAGGAAGTGGAAGGCCGATCTTCGACTAACGGCAAGGTGCAGCTGGAAAATGGCAGTGATTACTCGATCCAAATTTACAAGGTCGAGAAAATAGAGGACCGGAAAATTGACCTGTTCAAACCAGCCACCCCTGGTGAAAGCATGCGGTTAGGCCGGCGCGAAATCTTAATCGAGCGTTCGGCATTGGCAGCACTGGGGGTGAAACCTGGCGATGTGCTGCGGGTGAAGTTAAACAACGGGACAGTGCGTGAATTAACGGTGAGTGGAATTGTGCATGACGTAACCCAACCGCCAGCTTTGTTTACCAACTCCGCAGTCGGGTATGTAAACACGGATACCATGACCTGGTTGGGGGGCTTGCAGCTTTACACTGAGATGGTGTTGACCGTTTCGGATAATAAATTTGATGAAGCTCATGTACGGGAAGTGGCCACCCGGGTGAGCAATCAGGTGGAAAAGAGCGGCCGAACAGTCTATTTTACTTTTGTTTACAATCCTGGGCGCCATTTCGCCTCTGACATTATGACCGCCCTGGCGGCCATGTTAAGTGTTTTGGGCGCAATGGCGGTGGTGCTGAGCGGCTTTTTGGTGATCAATACCATTGCCGCCCTGCTCAGCCAGCATATTCGACAAATTGGCATGATGAAGGCTATTGGCGCCAGTTCTGGCCAGCTGAAGAAGATGTATTACGTACTGGTCGAATCCTTTGGACTCCTGGCTTTTCTGATTGCCGCGCCGCTTTCCATCCTGGTTGGTTATCTCATCGCCCAGATGGTGAGTAGTTATTTAAATTTCAATTTGCAGGGATTCCGAATTCCTGCCATCACGGTAGTTTTGACCCTGTTGGTCGCATTGGGCGTGCCGTTAGTCTCTTCTGTGATACCGGTTCGGCGCGGGACGCGCATAACGGTGCGTGAGGCGATCAGCAGTTACGGTTTGGGCTCCGGAAAATTTGGCGGCAACTGGATCGACCGGTTGATTGACCGCATTCGCGGACTTCCGCGCCCGGTTTTAATTTCGCTGCGCAACGCGTTTCGCAAGAAAGCGCGGTTGCTGCTGACCCTGACGACGCTTTCTTTAGCAGGGGCAGTGTTTATCGGAGTAATTAATGTGCGCGATTCGTTTTACATGGAAATCGAAAAAACTTTGGGGTATTTCCTTTCGGATGTAAATGTAAGTTTCGACCGTTACCACCGCATGGAAGAAGTTCAACCTTTGGTGGATTCCATACCAGAAATTGTCTCGGCTGAAGGCTGGGGGTATTCAATGGCAGATGTAACGCGTGGAGATGATGGTGCTATTTCAGACCAGGTTTCCATTCTCGCGCCGCCAGCCGGTTCACAATTAGTTAAGGCGGATATCACCAGCGGGCGGTGGCTGCTGCCTGAGGATGAAAACGCGCTGGTAATTGGCAATCATTTTCTCAAGCTGCGCCCAGATGTAAAAGTAGGCGATTCGCTCACGCTGCGCATGAATGGACAAAAAAGCTCCTGGAAAGTGGTGGGAATTTACAATATGGCCGGAACAGTCATTCCTCCCATGCTGTTTGCCAACAAGGAGCCGCTGTCGCGAACATTAAACCAAGCCGGTAGAATTGTGGACTTGCGTGTGGTAACCAGCCAGCACGACGCTGCCACTCAGCGCAGCGCGGCAGATCAAATGAAACAGTTGTTTGAGGCGAATGGGATCAAAGTTACCAATATCAACACCGGGGTTGAAAACATGGCCCAGCAGTCTTCGCAAATTAATCTTCTTATCTATACACTTCTGGTGATGGCTGTATTAATCGCCCTGGTTGGCGGGTTGGGCTTGATGGGCACCATGTCGATGAATACATTGGAGCGTACGCGAGAAATTGGGGTAATGCGCTCAATTGGCGCGGCCGACCAGTCCATTTTAGAAATGGTCATTGTGGAAGGCATGGTGATCGGGTTGATCAGCTGGATTATCGGCATGGTTTTGTCTTTCCCAATTACGGTCTCCCTCAATTACATTATTGGTGTGGCGTTTGTCAATGTGCCAATGCGTTTTATGCTGGCACCTGACGGTTACTTGATTTGGTTGATTATGGTACTGGTAATTTCAGCTGTTTCCAGTTTGCTCCCGGCTCGCAAGGCTACACGTCTCACAGTCCGGGATGTACTGGCGTACGAGTAGAATTCTTTAGGGTTTAATGAATGCCCATAAATATTAACATTACTTTGGAGTATGGAAATGAACAATGAAACTGTCTCTATTCGGGCAGCCAACGGATTATATCTGGTTGGGATAGTCTTATTACTGTCTTTGGGGGTTGTCTTTCAAGTCGGCGCGCTTTACCCAGGCTTGATCGCCACTGAACTGCTGTGTATTCTGCTGCCAGCTTTGCTGCTAATTCTGATCAAACGGTTGCCCGTCAAGCAAGCGCTGCGTCTACGCTGGCCAGGTTGGAAAGCGGCAGGGCTTGCTTTACTGCTGGGGTTTGGTGTTTGGCCTTTGGCGGCCTTTATTGAAACCGGCATGTCGCATATCCTGGGATACCATGTTCCAATGCCGCCAGACGCGCTGCCACGTACGGTTAGCCAGGCGATTGTTGCGTTTTTGGCACTGGCGATTTCCGCGCCGATCGCTGAAGAGGTTTTTTTCCGTGGAGTTATCCAGCGGGCGTATGAAGCCCGTTTTGGCAAGTGGACGGGGATATTAATCCCCGCGTTATTATTCATTTTTTATCACCTGCGGCTGCAAGGTCTGCCCGCGTTAATTCCGATCGCGGTATTAATCAGCTGGGTATATTGGCGAACCCAGTCTTTGCTCACGGTAATACTTGTGCATTTTGGAAACAACGCATTTTCAAGCATTGTAAGCATTCAAGGTACATTTAATCCTGCTAATCCGCTGCCGGTGATTTCCATCTGGAGCGCGCTGATTGGCGGGCTGGTTGTTGTTGCCGGAGTATACCTGCTGAACCGATTGCTGCCTGCAATAGAACCAAAGGCGTCTGAAAAGCCAATCTCAGAACCGGGTTGGGTGGCGCGATATTGGCCTTTGGCGATTGCGTTTGTGGTGTATTTAGTAATGGCCAGCGCTGAAGTGGTTGTGGGGAAATACCCGCAGCTTATGGCGATGGGCCAGAAATTGGTGTTGGTTAATCCGGATTGGCAGGAATCGTTCAGTTTAAATTATCAACTGGTGCATAAAGGTGGTGATCCGGTAGGGAAAGCCAATTGCCAGGTAAGCCTTGAGGCAGAAGAATATCTGCTGGAATGTTTGATAGAGCAGGAGACTTTCGAATATAAGACCGCTCACAGCCTGTGGACAGGTGAGTCGTATCAGGATCAGCTGAGCGCAGCCTGGTCGGTTGAGGATATGAACCTGACTTCATTGGAACGGGTGAGAAGCAACGCAGTGGGAATTAACCAGGCGGAAGTATCTAACCTGGATTCGGATTTCATGCTGAACATTGTGGAAAACGGGGTTGCCACAGGCAGCCTGGCTATAGCTCCAGACGCATTGGTGATTGACGAATGGCCCTGGCGGTTGATGAGCTTGCCTTTTGGTCCTGGCTTGGCGCGCCAAGTTACCGTGGTTTGGCCCACTCAATATGACGCAAAGTTAGGCATCAACACCATTTCCGAACGCGATGAAGTAGTGGTCGTCAGGGGTATAGATACTGTCACAGTACCGTCAGGAACGTTTTTTGCCTGGAAGGTTGAGTTGGGTGAAAGTCAGACCGCCTGGTATGAGATGGATGCGCCTCATCGCCTGATTAAATGGGACAATAATTATGTGGTATTTGAATTGGTGAATTAAAGAAAATCCTTTAGTATGGATAAGCATCTGGTTGTAAAATCTATGATATGACAGATTTTCAACAGCAGCATCCCAGAATAAGTAGAAAAATCAACTGGCTGGCAGGCGTAATCTGCGTGTGTTTACTCGCAAGCGCCTGCCTGCCTGCTATTTCTGAGGGGGAAAACCAACCTGTGTTGCAGGTAAGCACCTCCACCGCAGACCCGAGGCGGTTCGAATGGCAAACCCCAACACCGAAATTGATTGAAATTCAAGTAACGCGGATGCCATCTCCAACTGCCACACCTGATGTGGAATCAATTGCTTTAAGCTGGCAAATGGTTTCTGATGGACAGGTGCGGGTTGTTGGACTGCTGCGCAATAATACCACCGAACCGATCGACTTTACCCTGGTGAGAGTCTCTCTGATGGATCACGAGATGAAGGTGGTGGCCGTGGGAGAATCTTACACCATTCTGGATGTGACTTTTGCCAGAGAGGTGAATGGTTTCGCGGTGGAGCTTGCGGCAACAGAGGGAAGTTGGGCCAGCATTCAGGTAGACTTTATTCCGCAAAATTATTATGGTAATTATATCCAAAACAATGTGAGGGTCGCTTCCACGATGGTTGAGCGCGACGCGCAAGCGCACACATCCGTAATCATTCGGGTGATAAATGAATCTGGGGAAGCCGTAGAGAAGGCGCAAGTGTTGGCAGTTGTGTATGATAGCAGCGGTAATTTGCTGGACGTGATTGCTGCCGCGCCGCCGCGAGGGTATTGGAGCGCGCGCGAGACCTCGGAGGTGCAGATTGTCCTGGCACAACCGGTCAGTGAGAAAGCAGCCAGCGCGGATGCCTGGGCGCAAGGTTACAGGCCGTAAAAACCATTTTAATCAAAAATCAGCACTACTTGATGAATGGTAGTGCTGATTCTTTTATTACAAACAATGTTGCTATTATTGTTCCTGAGCAGCCTGCCTGAGCAGATCCAGGTGGGTTAACCCATTGGCTGAGTAGTTGAATCCCGCAATATTTGGGCTGACGATCACCCTGTATGCGGGCTGTATCAGAAAGAGGTAGGGCGCGTCATTCCAAATCAACTGGCTGGCCTGGCAATATTGGAAAGCCAGTTGTTCTTCGTCGAGCTCGGTTGCCGATAGGGCAAGCAGATCATCCACCTGAGGGTTGGAGTACTTGCCACCATTCAGCGTTCCGCTGGTAATTACCCAGGGGTTGAGCGAAGTGGGGTAGAACAATGGAAATTGAAATTCGATGAAGTAGAGATCGTAATTGGATTGTGGTTGGGTTTCCACTACTGAATTGTTGTAATCTTTGCGGGTAGTGAAATCGATATTGAGTTTAATCCCAAGCCGGTTCAGATTCTCAACCAGCGCGGAGATTAACGCACGGTCTTGAGGGTAAAGACCCTCAGGTGCCAGCGCGCGCAAGCTAAAACCATCTCCCGCGCCAGCCTCATTGAGCATCTCCCGGGCTATGTCCGAATTGAACTGGTAATCGGCAGGTCCATTGCAAGCCCCCGGCATACCCGGTGGATAAACACCAATTGGAGCCTGAGCATCGCCATTGAATACAGTCTGGATCAGCGTCTGCCGGTCTACGGCTTGGTTTAATGCCTGACGTACTTCGGTCGATTTAAAAATAGGACTGTTAAGATTGAAAACCATCGCCTGCAGACGGGGAAGCGGCAATGTGATTGTTTGGAAACCTGTGTCCGGCTGGATTTCAGCGCTGGCGGGTGCCGCTTGCGGAATAAACGCCAACTGTGCCTGACCATTGGCAACGAGAGATTGAATCTCATCGCCGGAATTGGTAAGTATTACCCGAACCACATCAAAGAATACCGGGATTCCCTGATATTCTGGCCGTTTGATGAAGGTAATGTGGTCTCCGGGGGCAAATTCAACCAGCTGATAGGGACCGCTTCCAGAAGGTGTAAGTGATGCATCCGCAGATACACGAGAGAGCCATTCTGGTGAAATGATACTAATGCGTGGATTGGCCAGGGCGTAAAGCAGGGCGGCGGAAGGCTGGCGCAAGCGGATAGCCAGTGTGTTGTCGTCAACCGCTTCAATGGTTTCAATGATATTGTATGGATATTCAGCGGCTTGAACACCACTGTGAAACACGAATGCCTCCAGGTTCTGGGCAATTACAGTGGCAGTAATAGAAGCTCCGTCAGTAAAAGAGGCGTCGTCGGGAATGAAGAAAGTGTATGAAAGGCCGTCTTCCGCCTTTTCCCAGCCGGTTGCCAGGCCAGAAATTGGGCTGCCAAATTGGTCCAGATTTACCAGGGTTTGATACAGAAGTGATTGAAGCCCGCGCGCTTCAGGAGATGTTTCAACTCGCGGGTCAAGGCTATTGAAAGTTGGAGCCATGGCAATTTGTAAAATTTGCGCATCGGCAGGAACATCGAAAGTAGGCGTTGGCAATGGGGGAGTGGTAGTTGTGGGTTCGGGGGAATCTACTGCGGGCTCAACGGAAGGCGGAGTGTTGACAGGCGCAGGCGCTGGAGTGGTCAAAATAGAACAACCCCCGCTGAGGAAAGATATAACAATCAGGATGGTTGTAACGCGCAAAATTGTAATGCGCATAGTTTCCTCCAAAATAATAACGGAAATACAATCTCTTTGATTATAACGGTGATTTGACTATGACTGGTACAGCAGACAAATTTGTTAGGTCGATGAGATTAGGATTTGCTGGAGTGTCTAAACTATCGAAATTTGACCTTTCCAGCATCGCATGAGGTATAATCTCTTCTCATGCGTGACAGGCAAACAATTCTTCCTTATTTGGCGCTGGTGGGTGGTGTTTTGGCACTAACTCTCTCCAGTCTGTTTGTGCGCTGGGCAAACGCGCCAGGCGTGGTCACTTCCTTTTACCGCATGACTTTCGCGGCAATGATTCTCATCCCGTTTGGTTGGAAAAGTTGGAAAAGCGTGAAATCCTTTTCGCCAGGCTTGTTGATTTTTCCACTAATTGGCGGAATTTTTACATCCCTGGATCACGCTTTTTGGAGTACATCCATCCAGTTCACAAAGGTGGCAAACGCGACTTTGTTAAATAATATTGCTCCGTTGTGGGTGGCGTTGCTTTCCTTCTTTTTGTGGGGTCAGCGTTTGCGCGGGCGTTTTTGGTTGGGATTGACTTTGGCATTGAGTGGGGCGGCTGTGGTGCTTGCCAGTGATTTAATTCTGCATCCGCAAATCAGCGGAGGAGATTGGCTGGCGTTGATTTCAAGCGTTTTCTATGCCGCTTATTTTATGGTGACACAGCAAGGACGAAAAAAACTTCCCGCGATGGCTTACATTTGGACCATGACGTTAACCAGCGCGATTTGTTTACTGGTCGGCAGCCAGGTGATGGGATTTTCACTGGGAGGCTACTCGCGTGAAACCTGGCTGGCATTTGTTGGCGCGGCGATCATCTCTCAGGTGGGGGGGTATTTTATGGTGAGCTACGCGTTAGGGCATTTGTCTGCATCGGTTGTATCTCCAACAATGGTTGCCCAACCAGTGCTTACCGCTTTGGCAGCCATTCCGCTGGTAGGCGAGACCCTTTCAACCTCACAGTGGTTGGGTGGGGGAGTTGTGTTGCTGGGGGTATATTTGGTAAACACCTCTCAAGCAAAAAAAACCAGCCCGGAAAAAACCGGACTGGTCAGCGCAGTGACGGATTAGTCTTTAGGCTACTCAACCGTTAGGTTGGTATAGATGACACACAGGTTTTTGCTGCCTCGGAACAATCCCCAGGCGGTGGAATAAGAGCCCTGTTCAGCGGGAGCAATCATGTCAACAATAAACTCCACTGACTCGCCAGCCTTCACATCCATCTGAAGCATTAAACTATCTGAATACTGTTGAAATTTATCACCCGCGATATAGCGAACTTCCAGGCTGTCTTCTTTCCAAGTCTCAGTGCTGGTATTTTTTAGCGTCCAGCGCGCGTCAAAATCGGTGGAAGGTCGGAATTTGGTGTTGTAAACTGGGCTCACGCTGACCACTTTGCACTCTGTAATGGTGGGGTTTGCCGCAGCGGGCCTGGGGGTGGCGGTGGGTACCAGCGCCCCCGGCGCAAGGGTGGCGGTTGGCGGCGCCTCAGTGGTGCCGGGCAAGGTAATGGGTGTGGAAGAAGCAGGTAACGGTTCCATGGTATGGGTTAAAGTCACCGTGGGAGTAAGAGTGGTGGTAGGGGAAGGGAACAAAATGGCTTGTTCGGTGAGTTGGGCGGCAACGGTTTCTGCGGCGGCGGTGCGCATTATGTTCAATGACTGCTCTATTTCGGTTGGGTTAAGGGTGGCGGTTGATTGCGGAGCTAAGGCTCCCGCGCACCCGGTTAATCCCACTGAAAGTATTATGGCTAACCACAAGGCTGCCTGGGTATGCTTTTTGTTCATGTGAAGAGTCTCCTGGAAGTACTCATTTTGCTGGTTACTGAAAATGAAAAACAGATTAATAAAATTGATTATGCGACGAATTGGGTAGAATGTCCAGAGGATTGAGAGGGCAAGAATTGATTTATTCGATCGAGTCGCAGAAAATCCCCAGCGCTTTTATGGTGAGATCCAACCGTGATTGAAGATGGTCGAGCAAGGTGAAGATTCCCTGCAAATCGCCAGTCTGCGCTTTTTGTTCCACCGCGAAAGCAGCCTGGGCAAGAATTGCCGCTCCCATGTTCAAGCTGGCCCCATGTAGTGAATGCGCCGCGCGGCTGACCTGTTGGGCGTTTGCCTGTTTCACGCCAGATTGGATTACCTCAAACGTCTGCTGCGTTTCTTCTTCAAATGCCAGGATCATCTCTTTTACAAAAATTGCCCCCATATCCTTAAATCCATTAGTGATTTTTTTATCCAAAACCACATCCAAATTTACAGGCAGAAGTCCGCTGACAACCTCTGGTTGTGGTAAAGGCACGCCCCATTTTTGAATAACATTTTGAATAGCATGTATTTGGACTGGTTTGGCGATGTAATCGTCCATACCGGCTTTAAGACAACGCTCGCGGTCACCTTGCATCACATTGGCGGTCATCGCGACAATGACAGGCCGCCGCGTGGGATCAAACTCTTTGACAATTCTTTGAGCCGCTTCCAAACCATCCATTTCCGGCATTTGCACATCCATAAAGATCAGGTCATAAGATTGGCGTTTCAGCGCTTCAATGACTTCAAGACCATTGGCGGTCATATCTGCCAGATAGCCCATTTTTTCCAACACACGCAAAATCAATTTTTGGTTTACGGGGTTGTCCTCTGCTACCAATATCTTCAGTGGAATGTAGCGGGCAAGGTCTGGGTCCAGCTGTTTCGCATTTGTTTTCTTCTCTTTAGCAGGTTCCTTATCCGCCAGGATTTGTAAAATGGTATCCAGAAGGCGGGATTGTTTTACCGGTTTGCTGATATAGGCGGCGAACAATTCCTGGGGAATGGTGGGGGAGCTGTCAAACGCGCCCATTGAACTGAGCAGGATCAGCGGCAGCTTATACTTGCCAAAGCGTTGGTTCAAATTACGCGCCAGAGTCATTCCATCCATATCGGGCATTTGCATATCAATGATTGCTAGGTCGAACATTTGACCCGCGGTGATCATATCCAAGGCTTGCTGCGCGGATGTGGCGATCTTTGGAATCATTTTCCATTTGCTGGCAAGGTGATGCAAAATCCTGCAGTTGGTGGGGTTATCGTCAACGATCAGGACACGGCGATTTTTGATATTTTTTGTCAATTGATCCAGGTTCTTGTCAGTGATTTGGCGTGCTTTTTCTACGTGTACGGTGAAATGAAAGATGGTGCCGCGACCGGGTTCACTTTCCAACCAAATTCTACCTCCCAGCAGATTTACCAATCTTGCAGAAATAGCCAACCCCAAACCTGTTCCGCCATATCTTCGGGTTGTGCTGGAATCCGCTTGGGAAAAAGGAGTAAACAACTTGCTTTGCTTTTCCGAGGAAATGCCAATTCCTGTATCGCGAACAGTGAAAAGTAAACTGTCGGGTGAATCCAATTCGCGTCTTACATGGATAAAAATTTCCCCTTCTTCGGTGAATTTTACCGCGTTGCTGATAAGATTTACCAAAACCTGTCTTAATCGGGTAATATCTGAAACGACATACTCGGGCACATCCGGTTCGATCAGATAGAAAAGCCCCAGTTTTTTTTGCATAGCCTTTTGAGAAAGTAAGTCAATGGCTTCTTCTATACAGTCATTGACCCGAAAAGGAAAAAACTCAAGGGCCATTTTTCCAGAGTCTATTTTGGAAAAGTCCAAAATATCGTTAATAATCGTGAGTAAACTGTCTCCACTAATGCGAATGGTTTCCACATATTCGAGTTGTTCTGATGTCAGATTGGTATCCAGCAGCAGACTGGTCATGCCAATGACGCCATTCATTGGAGTGCGAATCTCGTGACTCATGGTTGCCAGAAACTCAGACTTTACCCGCGCAGCAGATTCCGCAGCTTCTTTCGCGGCGAGTAATGCTTGTTGAGTTTTTTGTCTTTCGGTTATATCCGTGAAGATGATAAGAGCACCTGTGATCGACTCGCTATCATAGAGCGGTTCACCATGTACCTCCATGAAAACTGGTATTGTAGGGTCCTTAAAATAACCGATCAACTCTGTAGAAAACTCTTTCCCCTTTTTTAGGATTGGAGGAACCGGCCATTCTTCATACGGCAAAGATGTACCATCTGGAAGTCTGATAAGGCAAATTTCCATCAGGTGTTTTCCAATCAGTTCTGATTGTGAATAGCCAGTGATTTTGGCTGAGCTGGGGTTTGCAAAACGGATAATTTCATTGCGGTCTAAAACAAATAAACCACTGGTGATGCGATCTGTGATTTTTTGCAGCCGATCTCTGTTCTGTTGAACGATCTGGGCGTTGCGGATTTGGATGAGAACTAAAAATAACACCAAAATAAATGTAGCAGATGAGCTGATAAGGCTTATAAGAAAAACCTCCTGGTATTCATGCAGACTGTTGTCTTCAGAGACACTAATCAAATATGCATCAGTGTTTCCATCAATCCCCTGAATGGGAAAGGCAGTCAGTGTGTAATAGTTGTTGTTTAGTTGCGTTACGAGGCTGAAACTGTTTTGGGAAGTAATGCTTTCATTGAATTCGGAGGCAAGTCTGTTGGATACTTCGGTTAGTGTTTGGTCTGAAATATTCGAATCTTGCACTTCAGTTCGCCGACTTGCCGGGTAATACTGCTGTAAATATTTTTCACTGAGCGCGCTGGGATAATAGTTGACAAGCTCTTCCGGGAAAACTTTCGACTCAACATTCTCGCGGTTGATGAGAAGCAGAAACTTTGATGGGTTGGTAGGTTGTAAACGCTCCTGGATGGCTTGAAATGAATAACCAAATTCCACAGTGGCAATATGTTGACCCTCATGAAGAATTGGAAAAGCATAACGAAACCCAGAAAAAGTTCTGCCAAATTCAAAAGCAAAAGCGGGTTGTAGAGTCTGATTAGTGGTGTTCACCAATGGTAAATATTGGTTAAGTTTGTCTCCAAATCTTTCTGGCTTGTGAAAGCGCAGAAAACTGGTGCTATCTGGAAATGAAAATTGGAGGAAAGAAAGATCTTTTTCTTTAAAGAAAAGATACTCTGAATTAAGCTGGGTAAATAATTCCGTTCTCAACTGGCTTTGCGTTTTTTCATCAGCTTGGTTGGCTTTTGCAAGCAGAGTCAAAACTTCTGGACGGTTTAAGATTTCGTGAAAGAAGATCTCGCTGGAAATTCTAAATTCGTTTTGGATTAAGTAATAACCAGTGGAAAGAAGGTTGGTTTTTTGATCCAGAAAGTATTCTTCACGCTGAACAGAACTGGCAACTATTGAACTGACAGCACCAGCTTCTAAAATGAGAAAAGCCAGGACAGCGATAATATACAACCGATATTTCTTAAAAAAACGGTTAATCATTTCATAAGTTTAAAGAGCCTAATTTAGTGGGTTGAGCAGATTCTACGCGGTTACGGCCTTTGGTTTTCGCCGCGTAGAGAGCCTGGTCGGCCGCTTCGGTGATTTCTGAAGCGGAGGAGTAGGTGGGGAATTCCGCCACACCACAGCTAAAGGTGGTCTTAAACCGTTTCGAGCCAGAAGTTTGGTTGATATTTGCAAATCCTTTTCGCAGCTCGTCCATCACTTTAAAAGCGATTTTAATGTCGGTTTCAGGAAGGATAACAGCAAATTCTTCACCACCATAGCGGCCGATGACGTCTGTGCGGCGCAAACGCTGCCTTAGCAAGCGTGAGAGACTCCGTAACACACGATCTCCGGTTGTGTGTCCGTAGGTATCATTTATTGCTTTAAATTTATCCAGGTCCAGCATGGCAAATGAAATCGAGTGACCATGCCTTCTGGCGCGAGAAATTTCCTGTTCGAGACGCTCTTTAATGGTAGTGTGATTAAACAATCCGGTAAGGCCGTCGCGGGTCATAAAAGTACGTAGTTTCCGGTACCGTTCCACCCGTGAGGTAACCGCGGCAATCAGGTGATGGGGTTGAATGGGTTTGGCGAGAAAATCATCTCCACCCAGGCTCATGGCTTCCAGTTGCTTGTCTTTATCAGTTTCGGAAGACAGGTAGACAATGGGCATGCTTACAAACGATTCGTTCTGGCGGATTACTTGAGCTAATTCCATTCCGGTACAGGCAGGCATGTACATGTCCAGCAGGATCAAATCCGGATTGTACTCGGTCAGAGCATCAAGAATCGTCATGGGGTCGGTGATGATTTGCACATCCATTCCAGCTTTGATTAACACCTGAGCGTAAAGCATTGCCTGGAATTTTGAGTCTTCAACCAGAAGCACGCGATACGGCTCGAGCGGTTGGCCGCCGCTGGCATGGTCTAGCGAGTCTGTCAGGGCGACGATATCGACAGGTTTGGTAAAATAGGCAACTCCTCCCGCGCGGACAGCCTGCAATCGGGAAGAAAGGTCGTCATATTCGCTGAATAGGATCAGGGGAACATTGGCAGGCAGCATTTGATGAAATTCACTAATGAATTTGGCGTCGCGCAATTCGCCATTCTTGAAGACTACATCCATCAATACCGCGGTTGGTGTGGAGTCGTGCAAGGAAACCTTGAGATCCATTATGTTGGTGAATGTGGTTACCTCGTAGCCAAAATAACCAATCTGGTTAATTAATTCTTTGTGTTCCTCAGAACTTTCATTATCTTCAAGATAATTAAGCCGTCCATAAATCCGGGTGCGCGCCTCTCGAGGTTTTATAGAAGGCGTTTCAGATTCGAATTGAATTTCTTCCAACGATCGTTTAAGCCGCTCAACTTCATTGTGGATAATCTCAATGGACGAGCGTGTTTGGTTTCGGTCTGCAAGAATTTTATCAATTTCACTGCTGATATATCCTGCAGACAGGTTAACCAGGGGTAAGCCAGCTTCATCACCTTTACCAGCCAATTCCATCAGCATCGATTTGATGCTGGAAAGCCCCGCAAAGGTGTGGTCGTGCTGAATATTTGCGTTTAACAGATTCTCAAACTGTTGGATTTTTATGAAGAGTTCGGTAACAACGTTTGATGAATAGATTAGATTGTCTGAAGATTGTTTTGGTGTATTACCCATAACGCATTCGAACTCAGTTGGATTAATTACATCAATAATGGAGTTTGATAATTAATTATTGTTGTCGCACACTTTGAACATAACAAATCACCTTGTTTAGAATTATACAATAGCATGCGGCTTGAATTACTTAACACTAATGATAATTTGCAGTATTCAGGAAAAAAGGTCCTAAAAAAACCCTTGCCAGGCAGAAATGCATGGCAGGGAGATTGATGTTGCAGGTGCAGATAAATAGGATCAGAAAATAAGCGACTATCGTTGCGCCAACGCAATCGCGTCTATGGGTACCTCACCAACTGAACCGGCTGCGACTTTCATGGTCATTACAAAAGACACAGCTTTACCGTAAACTTCAGGAATTTCCAACATACCTAATGAAACCCAGCCTGCCTCTTCACGGTTTAGCGAGAGGGTTTCAGGGTCTTTTAGAAATTCCTGGTCATTGACAAAGAAATGAAATTCCGCGCTCACCGAGCCTTTGGTAGCAGGCAGGAACGCGAATATTTCATAATTTGCAACAGGGATGACGTTATCGGGCATCCACGTAACGGTAATATCATTTTCCGGGTTCAATACAGCCTGGTACTGATCTCCCCAGGCGCGGGCATCACGGTCAAATATTGGATCACTGACCCGCTTTTGTGCTGAGATATCATCAACCACATAGTTGAGACCGCTGTGTGGAAGTTCAGCTAGCAGTTCTCCACTCGATTCGGGAATGCGCGCGATCAGTACGCGATCAATGGCGACAATGGTGTATTCGTCGCGGTCTTCCCAAAAGGTAGATATCGAGACAAGATCAGGCTGATCGATGCGGTAAACGCCAATGGATTCCCATGTGCTGTTGCTTTGCGGTGGATTGGTAAAGCTGGAAGAAAACAAAACCCTGGTTCGTCCGGAAAGTGGTTCCAACCGGTTTTGTCCTGCAGAGACTATATAATCCATTACTCCGCCTGAACTGTAAGCGGTATCAAGAACAAAGATATGATAAAAGCCGGGTTGGAGAGGTTTGTCCATTGTCCAGACCACTGACCCCGCGCTGTATGTTGCATGAAAATCATCATCAAAATCGATCCCCAAACCCAGGTCTGAGGAAGACGTCCATAATGGAGATGAAAATGGCGGGTCAACGGTAACACTGGAGTCGTCGTTGAGAACAACGGCGTCAATTGCCGGCACGGGAATGGGGGGGTTTAACTCTTCCAGGTTTTCCACCTTCCATGCGGACGCCGGAAATGGTGTGGCACTGGGTAATGGAGTTGGGGAGGGTAGTGGGGTAATGGTGGGGGTATTAGTTGGCAATCGCGTTGCCGTGGGTGGCAACTGGCTGGGGGTCAATGTGCCGAGCACTTTCACCATGAATGAAGGCGCGGTCATCCAAATGGATAGACCCAAAGAGGTGATCACAATTGCCAGTAATAAGCCAATCCCTATTGAGGGAAGCATGGAATTGAAATTCTTTGGTTGGCTTAGATTTTTTTCTTTTTCGTTCATAATCCTCTACCAAAACATTAAGTTCAGTCAATATCATACTATAAAAAAAGCAATTTATCCCGATGGGTTTCGTTTAATGCGAAATACATCCCATAGGGGATGATTTTGAAAAAGTAAATTATAGCTCCGCGACACGCTTAATCCATTGGGCAGCAGACTTTTCAGCCTCTTCAGTCAGTTTAGTTGATATGGTTGGATGTGTATAATCTTTCGGATAAATAATATTGACAAATTAGATACAAATAATTAATATATCAACATGAAATAGTTTGATGTGGAGGAATTATGACTACCCATTACAAAGGCTCGGATATTGAAAACCAGGCTTTGGATACATTTATCAAATTGACCCGAGCCAGCAACACGGTTTTATCATATTTGGGCACGATGGGAACGTACGGTGACTTAACCGTCAGCCAGTTTGGGGTGATGGAAACTCTGTTTCATTTAGGTCCGCTGCCGCATTGTGATATAAGCTCCAAACAGTTGAAAAGTACCGGGAACATGACCCTGGTGATCGATAACTTGGAAAAAAGGGGTTTGGTGGAGCGAATCCGCAGCACGGAAGACAGGCGGGTTGTCATGGTTCACTTAACACGGAAAGGTGAAAAACTGATTTCCGCGTTGTTTCCGCTGCATGTAAACCAGATTGTGGAAATGTTAAGTGTTTTAAGTGAAAAAGAACAGGCACAGTTGGGAGCCTTGTGCAAAAAGCTGGGTACCGCATTGGCTGAAAAGGAAGTGGTTGGCCATTTGGTGGAATCTTAAAAGATTGCGAGGATGCTGACGATGAAAAAAAGGATTTTGGCAGTTTTTGCTCACCCGGATGATGAGGCGTTTGGTGTAGGCGGAACGCTGGCCCGCTACGCGGCTGAAGGCCACGATGTCGAATTGGTTTCGGCAACCAGAGGGGAAGCCGGAGAAATAGCTGACAGCAAACTGGCAACAGTTGAAACCCTGGGCGAAGTGCGGGAAAAAGAACTGCGCTGTGCCGCGCAGACGTTGGGAGTGAAAAAGGTTCACTTTCTGGATTTTTGTGACTCGGGGATGGATGGAACAGAGTTAAATCGCAGCGCGATTTCGTTCGTCAACGCCGACCCCGCCCAGGTGCAAATGAAGCTGATTGAGATTATGAGAGAGTTTAAACCAGACGCGGTAATTACGTTTGAGCCGAATGGCGGCTACGGGCATCCAGATCATATAGCCATTCATCACCATACGGTAAGCGCTTTCCATGCAGCCGCAGCCAGCGATATGCTGCCAGGTTTAGGGGAGGCGCACCAGGCTGAAAGGTTATTCTTTACCGCGATTCCGAGGTCATTTTTTGTTGAGCTGCGCGAGCAGATTCATCAAGCGGGTTTGGATGCCAGTGATTATGATTGGCTTGACCAGGAGCATCTGGCTGAATGGGAAAGCCAAATTAATGTTGAAATAGAAGTTTCTACATTTGTTGAGACGAAATGGCAGGCATTAAAATGTCACGCCACCCAATTTGGACCGGAAAATTTGTTTCGCCGGCTGCCCGAAGAGGAAATGAGGAAATTAATTGGAAGAGAATTTTTTTCTCTTGCATGGCCGCCCGCCCAAACTGAGGCACGGTTTACAGATCTGTTCGCGAAGATAGCTGGATAATTCTTTTGAGCATTCGTTTTTCGTAGGAACTTTAATTAATGGATGGAAGCTGACATGAAGGATACAGTTAAAATTTTGGGAATTGGTGGTACCCTGGATGAAAATTCCACCAGCCTGGCAGGCTTAAAGCGCGCTTTGCAAGCGGCTGAAGAAAACGGGGCGCAAGTTGAACTGTTGGACTTGCGCGAGCTTAACCTGCCGATGTTTGTGCCGGGAAGAAAACTGTTTGAATACGAGGAAAATGTGCGGAAGCTGGTCGAAAGCGCGCGCTCGGCAGATGGCATGATCTGGAGTACAGGCGCGTACAATGGCACCCTGTCCGGGTCTTTTAAGAACGCGATGGATTTTTTAGTGTTTCTGAAAGATGGCCGCCAGCCATATTTGGAAAACCGAGTGGTAGGGTTGATTGCTTCAGCGGGAGGTGATCAGGCATCAACTAACACCATCCAGGCCATGACGGATGTCGCCACTTCGCTGCGGGCAATGGTATCTCCATTGAGTGTACCGCTGCATCACGCTCGCGACCGGATTGATGCCCGCTTTGGGACGATGGATGAAAACGCGGCAAGGCGGTTGGATTTGCTCGGCAAAGTGGTTGCAGAACTGGCAGGAAAGTTGAAGGGTGTGGCTTATCCAACTCTGAATTGAGAAATCTAATCTTGTCCAGTGAAATTAAATAGCAACTCCCCCATTCGAGTATTAAAAGAATGGGGGAGTAAAAGTTTATAACTTCAAGATTTAGAACAAATGGAATACAGCGATGATTGGGGCGAACAGAGATGCGACCAACGACATCACCGTGATGAGCGTATTGAGTGATGGGCCGGCTGTATCTTTGAAAGGATCTCCGACAGTGTCACCCACGACAGCAGCTTTGTGGGCTTCTGAACCAACACCACCGAATTGACCGGTTTCAATGTATTTTTTGGAATTGTCCCAAAGACCACCAGCATTGGCCATGAAAAGGGCGAAGATAACGCCAGTGAAGATTGCGCCGCCCAGGAAACCACCCAGAGGGTTGGGTCCAAGCAAAATGCCAACCAGAACAGGCAAGCCAACGGCCAGAAAAGCGGGAATCACCAATGAAGACAGCGCGCCTTGCGCTGCTAATCCAACACAGGTCGCATAATCGGGTTTGGAAGTGCCAGCCAGGATGCCGGGGTCTTCACGGAACTGGCGGCGGATTTCTTCGATCATGTCGAAAGCATTGTGGGTTACTGAAAGCATGGTGAGTGCGCTGAAGAGCGGCGGGGTCATGGCACCTAATAGAACACCTGCCACAACCAGCGGGTCGCGCAGGCTGATGGTGAGGGTAACACCGCGCGCTTCAACCACTTCTGCGTAGGCGGCAAAAAGGGCCAACACAGTGAGGGCCGCGGCAGAGATGGAGAAACCTTTGGTGATGGCTTTGGCAGTGTTACCGGCTGAATCGAGAATATCAGCGGTTTCGATGACGTGCTGATCCATACCCGCCATTTCAGCGATACCGCGGGCGTTGTCCACAATAGGACCATAGGCATCCGCGGAGACAATCATACCGGAAACGGAGAGCATACCCACCGCAGCCACACCGATACCGTATACACCGGGAAGGCCGGACGCGTCAGCCAGATAATAAGAAGCCAGGGTGGCGATGACGATGCCGATTACGGATGGCACGATGGATACCAGACCGTAGCTGAAACCAGTGATGATGGTGATGGCTGAACCAGAACCAGAGACTTTGGCAGTTTCTTTTACCGGGTTAAATTCTTCGCTGGTGAAGTATTCAGATGTGAAACCAATCACCACACCGGTGGTGATACCAACCAGGGTAGCCCACAACACGCCGATGTTATAGTCACCTATAAAGATCATGGGAACCAGCAACGCTGCCAGGAGCACACAGGTGATGATGGTGCCGCGGTTAAGGGCATCACCGGGTTTGCCGTTTTTTCCCACACGGACAAATTGGATGCCAATTAATGAGGCCAGTCCACCAAGCATACAAATCACCAGAGGGAAAACCATGTACTTTGAAGCCAGGGTTTTATCAGCAAAACTGGCACCCAGAAGCATAACAGCCACAGCACTGGCTACGTAAGAGTCAAAGATGTCCGCGCCCATGCCTGCCACGTCACCCACGTTGTCACCAACGTTGTCGGCAACAACAGCCGGGTTGCGGGGATCATCTTCAGGGATACCGACTTCCACTTTACCAACCAGATCTGCGGCGATGTCTGCAGTTTTGGTGTAAATGCCGCCACCTGCTTTGGCCAGCAGTGCCAGCAAGGAAGCGCCAAAAGAGAAGCCAAGCACAATTTCAGGATCTTTGGTGAGCAGATAGATGGTCGACATTCCAATGACTGCCAGCCCGACCATGGCCAGACCCATAACTGAACCGGCATAAAAAGCTACACGGAAGGCAGTGTTAAGGTCTTTGTTTGCGGCGGTTGCCGAGCGGACATTAGCCTGGACGGCAATGCTCATACCCATGTAACCAGCCACGGCAGAGCAAAACGCGCCAAAAATGAACGCGCCCGCGGTGAAAACGCCGCGCAGCGGGTAGGCTTCCACACCCTGAGACCCTGAAACATCAAAGCTAAAAATAAGAGCAATGATGATTCCAAGCGCGATTGCTACCATGGTAAGCGCACGATAGAGTTTAACAAGGTAAGAGCGAGCGCCTTCTTGAATCCACCCAGCCACCTCTTGGGCTTTCTCGGTGCCAGGGTCTTGTCGAAGTACCCAAAAATAAAGCCAAATAGCCGCGCCTACAGAGACGAAGCCGATCGCAATTGCGATAATCAACCAGATCTGATCCATACTACTCTCCTATAAAATAAATTTGATTATGTCTCCAGACATACTTCACCCCGCGTGTCGTGGATAGCATAGAAAGCGCTAGAGCCGCCGACCAGCGGGGTGCGGTGTCTAAAGAATGGGTTAACCGTCGGCGGCACTGAGGGAGCCGCCGACGGGATCCGCGCTTACATTCTAGCGGAACGCCACCAGTTATAGTGGTTGGCTTTCAGTTCTTCCTGGGTCGGCATGCGGAAGAACAGCAATTTTTCTTTATTACCGACATAAATACCAGTTTTTATAGTTCTGTACGCGAGGGTGGCAGAATGAGTCCGGTCTACCATTTTGGTATTCTTGTTTTTCATTCCTGCCAGTACTTCGCGCAAATGATCAATATTGTCATATGGAAGGTCACCCACAGCACCGCGCAAAGGGTCTTTGGCAAGCTCACCCAGGCTCAAGTCTACAAAACAGATGGCTGGCAGGGTAAGCAATGAATCGGGGTTGCAAACAATCAACTCATAAAATTTAACAGGATCGAGTATGCTGCAAACCAATGGGGTGACAGGAGCAATTTCTTGATATAAGTGTAATTTTGTATCCGGAGTGGGGATTTCAGAACCCGGTTTAAATGCAAGGGTACGACCATCCTGGGTGGTCAGAAAAAGCGTTTGAATGGCATCCATGGAAATGTGTTCAAGTACTCGATACACAGAGATATAAATGGATGCTTTGGGAGAGCCGTCTTCGTGGGGAACGCAGCGTTTGATTCCGGCATCTATTTCGAAAAACTCATTGCGATAGTTGGGGTCTATTTCGAAGAAGATCGCCTGGCCGCGAGATTTTTTCTCGGTTCCTACGGCGTAATATACTCCGAATTCTTCAGGGTCCAGCATGGATGCAATCAGCGCCTCTGGCAC
>Ga0351880_1036_pt1 | contig 40128 bp, 37 predicted proteins | sample BONcelFGM3001E13_FD_206766 | JGI IMG/M metagenome (GOLD analysis project Ga0351880, IMG submission 206766) | Enriched cells from coal bed in the Powder River Basin, Montana, United States - BONCAT cells FGM rep3 HSBNCT.FGM.300.1.E13 ...
CAGCGAACGCCTGAAAGCCGCCCAGGCCGCGGCCTTCATTCAGTGCGTCGGCTCCCGCACCCCGGAGCGGCCCTACTGCAACAAGGTCTGCTGCGCCCACTCGGTGGAGAACGCCATCAAACTGAAGACCATCAACCCCGAGATGGACGTCTATATCCTCTACCGGGATATGCGCACCTACGGCGAACGGGAAGCTCTCTACCAGCGGGCCCGGGAACTGGGGGTGATTTTTATCCGCCATCGCCTGGCGGACCTGCCCCACGTGGAAGAGAGCGACGGCCGCCTCAAGATCACGGTCACGGATCAGATCCTCCAGAGGCCGGTGAGCTTCATGGTGGACTTTCTGAACCTGGCCACGACGATCATTCCCCACCAGAACGCGCCGTTGGCGGAACTCTACAAGGTGCCCCTGAACGCCGAGGGTTTTTTCACCGAGGCCCATGCCAAGATCAGGCCGGTGGAGGCCTCCACCGAAGGCATCTATATGGCGGGGCTGTGCCACTACCCCAAGCCCATGCAGGAGTCGGTGGCCGAGGCCCTGGCCTGCGCCTCCCGGGCCAACACCATCTTGTCCAAGGATATCTTGCAGCTGGAGTCCATCATCAGCAACCCCATTGACGAAAACTGCGACGGCTGCGCCTTCTGCGTGGACGCCTGCCCCTTCCAGGCCATCACGCTGCTGGAATACATGAAAGAGGGGAACCTCAGGAAAACCGTAGAAGTCAATCCCATCCAGTGCAAGGGCTGCGGCTCCTGTATGGCCACCTGCCCCAAGGCGGGCATCTACGTGGCCGGGTTCACCCCGGAACAACTGGAAGCCCAGGTGGACGCGGCGTTGGGGCTGATTTAGGAGTGAGCAGTAAGCGGTAAGCAGTGAGCGGAAACGTAGGGTGCGCACCGCGCACCGATCAAATATTGACCTGGTTCCCAAGTTGTACTTGGGAACGCGTGTGGCCGCATAGGCTTTGCCGGGCTAAAACGAGACCAAGCTTCACATCGAAAGAGGTTCCCAAGTGCAACTTGGGAACCAGGAAGAAAAGCGTCGTAGGGCGGGAAAGCGGAGCGTATCCCACCTTCGGAGTTATCGCCAAGCAGGAGCTTGGCGGGCAAGAGGGTTCCCAAGCGGGAGCTTGGGAACCAGGAAAGGAAGAATAAAGCTGACCGCTGACAGCTGATAGCTGACAGCTAAGAGGTTAAACATGGAAGAGCAGTACGAACCGTTGATTGTGGCTTTTTGCTGCAACTGGTGTTCCTATGCCGGGGCGGATCTGGCCGGGGTCTCCCGGATTCAGTATCCCCCCAACGGCCGCATCATCCGGGTGATGTGTTCGGGCATGGTCCACCCCAACCTGGTGATCAACGCCCTCACCAAAGGCGCCGACGGCGTTTTGGTCTGTGGGTGACACCTGGGCGAATGTCATTACCTGGAAGGTAATAAAAAAGCCAAAGATCGCGCGGAAGGAATTGACATGATGCTGGAAGACTTCGGCCTGGAACCGGAGCGCTTCCGGATTGAATGGATTGCGTCCTCGGAAGCCCAGAAATTTGCGGACGTGATGACGGAGATGACCGAGGCCCTGCGGGGTTTGGGGCCGAGCCCGTATAGCACCAGGGGGTAAAAGGGAAACAGATTGGGGGCGAAAAGGGAAAAAGCCATGAGTGCCGGCGCCTCCGCCTGACGGTTGATGCCTTTCGCCTTATTGATAGAGAGAGAACCGGTTTTGACTCGATTTTGAATGGGTCAATGATAAGGGCAGCCAGAAAAAAGACGAAAAAGGGCAACACCCACTATTTTTTACCCTTTTCGCCTTTTACCCTTTTCCCCTTTTCGCCCGTCTTTATAAAAGCGGAGGAGTAATCATAATGGACATCCCATTGGCCAGAAAGGTCAACGGCAAAAAATTTATGTGGGACGGTGTCGTCTACGACAGTGACGAGTCGGCCCAACAGGTTATGGAGGACTATGTCAAAGACGGATTCGAGGCAGAAAAGTTTGTCGAGGACGGGCAGTTCCTGGTTTATTCCCGCAGGGTCGCAGCAGTAGCGCCAACGGAGGGTTAGCGCCAAGAGTGTAAGGGGTGCGGGCGGCAGCCAGTTGAACGAGACGGTTGACTGCCGGGCACTTACCAAAGGAGGGCACACCATGCCGGTAAATGTAGTTTCAGAGTGGTTGAATGCCTGCTCCGGTTGCGAGATCTCCATACTCAACACCGGGGAGGCGTTGTTGGACTTGTTACCCCATCTCAATTTTGTCCACATCCCCGCTTTAGTAGATCACAAGTATCTCGGCCAGACCGGGGAGGGCACGAGCCTGGAGATTCCCGAGGCCGTGGTGGGCATCGTCTCCGGCGGCGTCCGCAACACCGAGCACGAACACGTTCTGAAAGAGGTCAGGAGTAAGGTCAAGTTCCTCATTGCCCTGGGCAGCTGCGCCGGCTTTGGCGGCGTGCCGGCCGAAGCCAACATGTGGAAGAACGAAGAGGTTTTCGACAAGGTCTTCCGTCATTGCGTCACCACCGAGTCGTCAGCGGACCCCAAAGACCCCAATGTTCCCGCTTGGACCCCCAGTTGCAAGGCCCTGGACGAAGTGGTCAAGGTGGATATCACCATTCCCGGCTGTCCGCCCCACCCGGACTGGATCGCCGATGCCCTCACCGCCTTGCTGGAAGGCAAGACCGCCTGGGCTCTGCCGGAGCGGAGCGTGTGCGACACCTGCCCGGTCATCCGGGAGAAGAAATCGGGCGGCGGCCCCATCAAGCGGGGGATGACCAATATCGATTTCAACCCCGAAGAAGGCCTGGAGACCATGCGCTGCATCAATGAGCAGGGCTTCTTCTGCATGGGACCGGTAACCCTGGCGGGCTGCGCCGGCAAGACCAGCGTGCCCCGGTGCGTTCAGGCCCGGACCCCGTGCCGGGGTTGTTTCGGCCCCATCCGCAAGGGGGCCCGCCCCATGGTGGACATGATGGGCGCTTTGACCTCGGTGGGCCTGGACCCCAAAACCTTGATCGACCGGCGGGCCATCATGAACCGCTACATCGGCGCGCATGGGTTCCTGACGCCGCTGCCGGCGCGGCCGGTAAAATAGGGGGTATTTATGGGAAAAGTCATCAATATTCAACCGGTAACCCGGATCGAAGGCCACGCCAAGGTGGCCATTACGCTGGATGACGCCGGCAACGTCAGCGATACCAAGGTTCACGTCCAGGCATTGCGCGGCTTTGAAAAATTCTGCGAAGGCCGCCCGGTGGAGGAAATGCCCCGGATCGTCTGCCACATCTGCGGCATCTGCCCCTGGGCGCATCACCTGGCCTCCAGCAAGGCGGCCGACGCCTGCCTGGGAGTGACGCCGCCCCCGGCGGCGGTGAAACTGCGCCGCCTGATGCAGAGCATCGCCTACGTCAGCGACAAGATCCTGCACTTTTACTTCCTGGCGGCGCCGGACTTCGTCATCGGCCCCGACGCCGACTACTCGGTGCGCAACGTCGTGGGCATCATCCAGGCGGCCCCGGACATCGCCAAAAAGGTAGTGCAGATGCGCCACATGGGGGCCCAGATGCTGGAGCACTTCGCCGGCCGGGCCATCCATCCCACCTTCTCCCAGGCCGGCGGGGTCAGCAAACCCATGACCGAAACCGAGCGCAAGGAGATGCTGCCCCTGGCCAATGAACTGCTGGAGTTCTCCAAGTTCTCCATCAACTTTGCCAAGGAAAACGTCTTCCCCAAATACCTGGATGCCATCAAATCCATCGGGGTCATCGAAGTGGGGTATATGGGTACGGTCACGGACGACGGCGCTCTGGACTTCTACGACGGCAAACTGCGGCTGATGAAGCCCGACGGCGCCTACGACGATTTCGCCTATGACCAGTACGTGGACTACATCGGCGAGTGGGTGGAACCCTGGTCCTACCAGAAGTTCCCCTATGCCAAGAAGTGGGGCAAACTCGACATGTCCCTGGACCACCCCGTGGGCGTCTACCGCACCAACTGCCTGGCCCGGATCAACGTGGCCGACAAGATGAAAACGCCTCTGGCCCAGGCGGAGTTGGAGGAGTTCCGGGCGGCGTTCGGCCGGCCGGCCCACTTTACCCTGCTGTACCATTACGCCCGCCTCATCGAACTGGTGCAGGCGGCGGAGACTGCGGTGCAGCTCTTGAACGACCCGGAAATCACCAGCCCGGACATCCGGGTGAAGGTCGAACCCAAGGCTGGCCGGGGCATCGGCTGCGTGGAGGCCCCCCGAGGCACCCTGATCCACGATTACACCTGTGACGCCAATGGCCTGATCACCAACGTCAACCTGATCGTGGGCACCACCCACAACAATGCCGCCATCAACATGTCGGTGAACCAGGCGGCCAAGACTTTTATCAAAGACGGCAAGTATGACCAGGGAATCCTGAACAAGGTGGAAATGGCCATACGCGCCTACGACCCGTGACTGAGCTGCGCCACTCACCGCCTGGACGGCGGTGTCGCTGTGGAAGTCACCTTCTTGAATCAGGACAACGAGGTGATCGACCAGCTCAGGAATTAAGTGGGCAGTTAGCAGTCAGCGGTTAGCAGTTAGCAGTTAGGGAAAGAAAGATAGGGGCCACAAGGAGGAAGAACTTCTTGTGGCCCTATTTTGATTAATGGTGAGAGGTTGCTTTTTTCAGTTGAGCAATAGGTCCATAATGGCCGGGCCGGGATTGCCGGGATTGCCATTATCAAAGGGTGGACCTGCGGTGGTATAGGTTATCCGGATATTGTCAAAAGCGGCTTGCGCCTGTGTCCCGGAGTAGGTCCCCCCATAGGGGCCGAAGCTGAGGCTGACACCCACCCGTGTGGCCAGCCGGCTATCGGTAGTGGATCCGATTGATTGCCAGTCAGTGCCGTTCCAATAGAATCCTTCCATCTTATTCCCCGTCCGGACCATGCGCAACGTGCCGCTCATGGTCGGTCCGGTAATCCCGGTGTCTGCATAATTGCTCAAGATATAGGTGAAATAGACTTCTTGTTGGCTACCACTTCCACGCGCCACTTGAAATAATTCGTCAGGAGACTGGTCGTAAGTCCCCATAGAAATTTGGGTCCCATTGGACGGCAGCCAGTTAAGCAGGGTGAAATCGACCTCCATTTCGAAATCGCCGATCAGAGTGAAGCTCCAGCCGTTAAAATTCGCGTAGCCATTACCCGCCACGGTGCCCTCCAGCCGGTCATTTATAACCTGGGCTGTGCTCCCCTGGCCCATATAATCAAGTTCCCATAAATTGGCATTATATTGATTATCGGTAAAATTTTCGGTAATGGTCCCATAGGTTATCTGAAGATTGTCAAAAGCGACCTTGACATCTTGTTGAGGAAGTTGATACGGAAAGTTAAAGGCGGCGACGCCAAGATTAGTTCCCTGACCAAATTCCGGATTAGTACTCGATCCGAATAATACCCAGCCTGAAGCCGTCCAATAAAAGGCTTGAATGGTGGTCCCCGTTTTTTTCAGCCTTAACTTGCCTATGGTATCGGCGGTGTCAACCCTAAATTCTGTGCCATCTGAGAAATGGGCCTCATAGACTTCCACCCCAAAGTTTCGGCGAGACACTTCACAGTTGTTGGCAATTATCCCCGCCCCCCCGTTGGGGGTCGGCCAGGTCAGCAGGTTAAAATCGACTTGGGCGTCATAATCGCCGACCAGAAGAGGACCTTCCAGATAGCAGCCGTAGTGGCCAGAGGGATTGACGACAGAACTTGCCGGCAAGGTTATTTCAAGGTGATCAGTAACCACGCTGGCTGAGGGCCCCGTTCCAGCAATATAGAGGGAAAACAATTGCGAATTAAATTGGCCGTTATCGAAATTTTCTGAAATCGTTATGGCCTGCGCAGTTGAGAACAGAGAAAGCGTGAAGAGAATCGTCAGCCAGGCCACCTTTGTTTTCTTGCAAAGGTACCTGCTTGCAGCGAAGCAACTCCATTGAGTCACCTTCCGGTTTATGAGCATAAGCTATCCCCTAATTTCTTCTGAGATGGTGGGGTGTCATTGCCCCGCAGTCCCGTGATGGGACAAGGCTTATCGGCCCGGAAAAAATCGCCCAAAATTTCTGTTCTTGAAGGCGAATTCGACTGCCAGGGGCATGATAGCACATGCATCGAGGAAAAATAAAGTTATTTTGAATTTTAAGTATACACTTATTCCTTAGAACCAGGATACTTCAATAACCCGGAGCTTAAGGACCTCAGGCCAGGACAGTTCGATAGTTATGGTTGGATAAATTCCAGGGCGCCGCCGGCGGCATGGCGTTCCCCGGTCTTAGCTTGAGCCTCAGACAATCGTATAATCCAGGATGATGGCAGGTAATGGCCCCGATTAGCCGCGGCTCTTGACTCCGGACTTGAATTCCCGGTGGCAGGAACTCATGCAGGCTTGCAGGTCCCGGAGTTCGTGGAGCATGACTTCCTGTTGCCGGTTAGCCACGGCGTGCTCCAGGTTGGCCAGGTGGTCGAGATATTCCTGCATGGCAGTCCCCCAGTCCGGCTCGGCCAGGGCGGCAAAGGCCCGGGAGCTGGCCACGAAGTTTTCTAAGGTCCGGGCATCGGGGAAGCCGCCCTGGTTTATCGCTTGCTGGAGCGCCTTAAAGCCGGCGCCCAGGCGCTTTTTTAGCGTTTTCATGGAATCCTGGCCCCGGGTGATTTCCTCCCGGGCGGCCCCATCATAATCGCCCAGGGTGGACCAGGACCAGCTCAGCTTGGCGGCGAGATGCCCCTTTTTTTCCTTGAACTCCATCCGGACGAATAGGTCATCCGGCACCGTCCAGTGGCGCCCCTGGGCCGAAAAGGCCCCCTGCCGCAGCTGCTCGCCCAGGTTGGTCAAATAATCCGCCAGCTCCAGGCGGCTCATGGCCGACTCGTCTTTTTCTCCCATGCGAACTCCCCTGGCTCAGCGTCTTCAGGGCTCATTGAACAAAACCCTTGGCCATCAACGGATCACTTCATCCCGCTCCATGAGTCGCTCTATTTCCGCTTCCTTGAGGACGACCTGTTCTTCCCGGAGCAGGCGCTCCACCACGGTGAGCAGATGCTGGGCCGCCAGACGATTGGGCAGGTAGACATAATCAGCCCCGGCGTTATAGAATTCCAGGGCCCGGGACGGGGTTTCGGCGGTGACAATGATCCGGGCCTTAGGGGCGATCTTCTTCATCTGGTCAATGAGTCTGAGATTACTGGTCCCCACCAGGATTTCATCGGAAATAGTGGAGATCACGATCTTGGCTTCGCCAATGCCGGCATGGTGCAAGGTTTCCGGGTTGCTGATATCGCCGTAGACCACTTTGATGCCGTGCCGGGGCAATCTTCGCAACACTTGCGGGTTGAAATCCACCACCACGATCTTTTCTTTAAGGTCCACCGCCACGTCCTCGATCTCCCGGACGAAGGCGCTGGCGACCCGGAAAAAGCCCAGCAGGGCGATAGCTTTAGGGGCCTCAGCGGGCTCGTCCGCCAGCGGGGTCTCTAGATCCTTGAAGCCCACCCATTCCACGACCTTGCTCAAGACCGCCTGGAGCTGCTGGTTATATTTGATCATGTAGGTGGAGGAAATGGAGGTGATTACAAAGACAAAGATGATAATGGCTTGGATGTCCGGGACGATATGCTGGCTCTTCAGGCCGATGGCGGTGATGACCAGGGCGAACTCGCTGAGTTGGGACAGGTTGATGGAGGTCAGGAGGCTCACCCGGTTGCCGTTCTTGAGTAAATAGAGTATGGGGTACACCGACAGGAACCGGGAGGCGATGAGAAAGAGGGCTGCCACCCCGGCCACCAAAAACATGCCCAGGTTGTCCAGGGGGTTGGGAATTTCCATCCCCAGGGCCACAAAAAACAGCGTGATGAAAAAGTCGCGGATGTTGACGATTTTTGAAATGATATCGAGGTTGTATGGAAAAGTGGAGATGGCCACGCCGGCAATCAGGGCCCCCATTTCCAGGGACAGGCCGAAATAGCCGGCCAGGCCGCAGATGAGGAAGCACCACCCCAAGGAGGCCACCAGCATGAGTTCCGGCAGCCGGGCGATCTTCCGGAAGAGATACCCCAGGGCATATTTGCTCAGCAGCATACTGATAACGATGAGCAGGGCGGCCTCGCCGAACTGAAAGAGGATCAACAGGAATTGGGGGTTGCTGAGTGAGGTCTGGATGCTCAGCACCACGATGGCCCAGATATCTTGAAAAACCAAGACCCCCAAAGTGAGCCGGCCGGCCAGGGTGCCCAGTTCAAACTTTTCATAAAGCAGTTTTACCACAATGGTGGTGCTGCTCAGGGCCATGCACACGGCCAGGTAGAGCAGATCGTACTGGCCGCCCAGGACCTTGACGCCGAAAATCCGGTATTCGAAGGGCTCGCCGATGGTAAACCCCAACAGCAGGAAGAAACCGAAGCCCATGGCGGCGCAGAGGACAAACTGGAAAATGCCCGTGGCCAGCAGGGATTCGCCGGATTCTTTCAATTTGTTGAGGTTCAATTCCAGCCCGATCATGAATAAGAGGAGGATCAGGCCGATTTCGGTGATGATCTTGATGTCTGACTGGCTGCTCACCAGGCCGAAGCCGAATTGGGGGCCAATGGCCGCCCCGGCGGCCAGGTAGGCTAAAAGGAGAGGCTGTTTGGTCAGGTAGGCCAGAAAGGCCAGAACAGTGGCGGCCATGATGCTGATGCCGATGGCCGAGATGAGGCCGCTGCTCCCGCCTTCAGCGCTGGCCCAGGCAGCACCGGGGCTCGACAGCATGGCCATGGCGATCAGGAAAAGCGCCAACCGCCAGGGCTTGAATCTGACTAACCGCCTTGGAGTCATTCCCCCCAACATCTTGCCTGGCAGGTTTGGTTTCCCGGACATCCCTTTCCCCCTGATGGTGTATCGGACGGACGGCAAAAATTCGTTAAGGAGTCAATGACGTGGTGAGGCAGCAATAAAATATCACGTATAACGAGGAATTTAAGAGCAAAAAAGTCTCTCTGACGTAATTAAATCTCGTTTAAACACAGCAGTGTCCGGTTAGAAAATTGCATGCGCGCGTTCGGCCCCCCTCACCCCAACCCTCTCCCCCCGAAGCGGGTGGAGAGGGAGTAGGAGATGTCGCCGGGTTTAGTGACCATAACGCATTAAATCTGTTGAACAATATCCCCTCTCCCCAATGGGGGAGAGGGTTAGGGTGAGGGGGAAGTAATCTTCTCGGAGCAAGACGCTCTCTGAGTACATTTATTATTTCTTGGACTGCGTATAACATGCATCCTTTTTTTGCAAAAACCAAACCGGACGCTGCTGATAAATTTGAGGTTTTTCGTGCGTCTTACGCACCATTAGGCTGAAACTCTTAAAAACATAGGATGGTAAAATGCCTGTTCCATTTTCCCCCCAAACCCAGAACCCAAAGCCCAGAACCCGCCCCAAAGCCGTCGTCCTGGCCAGCGGCGGGCTGGACAGTTGCGTGGCCGCGGCGGTGGCCCGCCGGTAATTTGCCCTGGCCATGCTGCATGCCAATTACGGCCAGCGGACCCTGGAGCAGGAGTTGGAGGCCTTTCGGGCCCAGGCCGCCTTCTTTGAGGCGGCCGCCACCCTGGAGATCGACCTCAACTACCTGGGGGTGATCGGCGGCTCCTCCCTCACCGACCTGGACCAGCCCGTGCCCACCGGCGTTGTGGAACCGCCGGGCATCCCCTCCACCTATGTCCCCTTCCGCAACACCAATCTTTTGGCCGCGGCGGTGGCCTGGGCCGAAGTTTTGGGGGCCAAGGCCCTGTTCATCGGCGCCAACGTGCTGGACAACCCCGGTTACCCCGATTGCCGCCCCGAGTATTTTGAGGCCTTCAGCCGGGTCATCGAGTTGGGCACCCGGCCTGAAACCCACCTGGCCATCCACACCCCCCTCATTGACCTGGACAAGGCCGGCATTGTGCGCCTGGGCCTGGAACTGGGCGCCCCCTTTCACCTCACCTGGTCGTGCTACCAGGACGGGATTCGCGCCTGCGGCCGATGCTCCTCCTGCCGCCTGCGCCTCAAGGGCTTCGCCGCCGCGGGCATCCCCGACCCCATCCCCTACCAGTCCTCGCCATAATTCTCCCGGCGTGTCTGCATCCATCCCTCATTTTCCGTTCACCCTGACCCGGATAGCCCGTTGTCAAGGAATCAAGGGTAGTGGATTTTGCCGCCGCTATATTTTGAAAATAATTAAGTTGCCATACTATGGTTTGGAATTTTATTGTAAAAATAGAGAGAATGTTCCGATACTAGGGCGGAGACCACAATGAATGACCCGGAAAAGACTAAGGAGCAACTGGTAAAAGAATTAAACGCCTTGCGCCGGCAGGTGGCCCGATTGGAGGCCGGTGAAGGCCGACTCATCCCTGCGGCTAAGGCCCCGGGTGACAGTGAGGCCGAATACCGGCTCCTGGTTAAGAATCTGCCTAATGTGATCTTCAAGGGCTATAAAGATTGGTCGGTTGATTTCATCGACGACAAAATCGGCTCATTGACCGGCTACCCCAAAGAAGATTTTCAATCCAGAAAGATGAAGTGGCTGGCCATTGTGGTCCAGGAGGACCTTGCCGATATCCAGAAGAAAATGGTTCAAGCCCTCAAAGGGGATAAGACCTACATCCGGGAATATCGTATCCGGCATAAGAACGGCAACATATTGTGGATCCAGGAGTCCGGCCAGATAATCTGTAACGCGCAAGGTGAAATTGATTTTATTTATGGAACCTTCATTGATATCAGTGAACGGAAACGGGCCGAAGACGCGGCCCGGGAATCCGAACGCCGGATGTTGGATATCATCGACTTTTTGCCCGACGCCACCCTGGTAATCGACCGGAACGGCACGGTTATCGCCTGGAACCGGGCCATAGAGGCCATGACCGGGGTCAAGAGCCGGGATATGCTGGGAAAGGGAAACTATGAATACGCCCTGCCCTTTTATGGCGAACGGCGGCCCATTCTCATAGATTATGTATTCAAAGAAGAAGAGGAATACCGGGCCAAGTATGCCAATCTCACCCGGCGGGGAGAGGTTCTCTCCGGCGAAGCGCATGTACCGCAACTGAAACCGGGGGGCGCGTATCTTTCCGCCACCGCCGGAGGCCTTTATGATTCTCACGATAACCTCTCGGGAGCCATCGAGACCATTCGGGACAACACCGAGCGTAAGCAAATGGAAGACGCTCTCCACCGGCAAAAAGAATACCTGGCCGCCTTGCATGAAACCACCCTGGGGCTCATCAATCGCTTGAACCTGCAAGATTTATTGCAGGCCCTCATTACTCGCGCCGGGCAGTTGCTGGGAACGCCGCATGGCTTCATCTATCTGGCCGATCCCGGGAACAAGGTGCTGGAATGCCGGGTGGGGATAGGGATTTTCAGCGGGGTCCTGGGTTCTACCCTGAGGTTGGGGCAGGGCCTATCCGGTAAGATTTGGGAAACCGGCCAGCCTTTGCTCATTGCCGATTACCAGGATTGGGCCGGACGGGCCTCCGATCTGGACCTGGATTATGGCGCCATCGGCATAATCGTGGGGGTTCCCCTGAAGTCCGGGATGCAAACCATCGGAGTCCTGGGTCTGGCCAGCCAGCGGGATACGGGCCAGATATTCGGCGACGAGGAGAAGGAAGTGTTGGGGCGTTTTGCGGAACTGGCCTCCATCGCCTTGGACAATGCCCGCCTCTATGCCGAAGCCGGGGAGGCCCGGGAGGGGGCCGAAGCCGCCAATGAGGCCAAGAGCGTGTTTTTGGCCACCATGAGCCACGAAATTCGCACCCCGATGAACGGGGTCATCGGCATGACCAACCTGCTGCTCGATACCCCACTCTCGGAAGAGCAACGCGAATTCACCGAGACGATCCGCACCAGCGGCGAGGCTCTCCTGAGCATCATCAACGATATTCTCGACTTCTCCAAGATCGAAGCCGGCAAGATGGAACTGGAGCACCAGCCCTTCGACCTGCGCGGCTGTATTGAAGGCGCCCTGGATCTGGTGGCAGCCGGGGCGGCGAATAAAGGTCTCGAACTGGCCTATCAGATTGACGGCCAGGTGCCGGCCACCATCGCCGGCGATGTGACCCGCCTGCGGCAAATCTTGCTCAACCTGCTCAACAATGCGGTGAAGTTCACGGAAAAGGGAGAAATCGTGCTGACGGCACGGGTGGAACCCGGAGCGGCGGGAGGGAAGCCCGCCATGCCGCCTCCTGCCTCCCTGGTCCTCCATTTTGCCGTGGCGGACACCGGCATCGGCATCCCGCAAGATCGCCTCGGCCGCATCTTCCAATCCTTCAGCCAGGTCGACGCCTCCACCACCCGCAAGTATGGCGGCACGGGATTGGGCCTGGTCATCTGCAAACGCCTCAGCGGGATGATGGGCGGGAGGTTGTGGGTCGAAAGCGAAGGCATTCCGGGGAAGGGGGCCACGTTTAATTTCACCATTCGGGCCGAGCCGGTGGCCATGCCCGTGGTCACGCGTCAGGAATTGTTGAGCAGCCAACCCCAGTTGGCCGGCAAACGCCTGCTGGCCGTGGACGACAACGACACCAATCGCCGCATCCTGGTGCTGCAAACCCGGTCGTGGGGCATGATGACCCGGGATACGCGCTCGCCCCGGGAGGCGCTGGAGTGGATCAGGCGCGGCGACCCTTTCGATGTGGCTATTCTGGATATGCAAATGCCCGAATTGGACGGCGTGATGCTGGCCCGGGAGATCCGTGCCCATAACCCCACCCTGCCCTTGGTGCTGTTCTCCTCCTTGGGCCGGAGGGAAATCGGTCCCGACAGCTCCGTCTTCGCGGCCCAAATCACCAAGCCCCTGAAACCCTCCCAATTATTCGACGCCCTGATGTCCATCCTGGCGGAGCAAACGATCCCGGTTCCGAAGCATGACGACGCCCTTACGGGGCAACTCGATCCCGGCCTGGGACAGCGGCTCCCGCTGCGAATCCTGCTGGCCGAGGACAACGCCGTTAACCAAAAAGTCGCTTTGCGCTTGTTGGAACGGATGGGTTACCGGGCCGACGTGGCCGTCAACGGTTTGGAAGCCCTGGCGGCGTTGCAGCGGCAGCCCTACGACGTGGTATTGATGGATGTGCAGATGCCGGAAATGGACGGCCTCGAAGCCTCGCGCCGCATCAGGCAAAACTGGCCCGCCGGCCAAAGGCCGCGGATCATTGCCATGACCGCCAACGCCATGCAGGGTGACCGGGAGAAATGTCTCGCGGCGGGCATGGACGACTATGTCACCAAGCCGATTCACACCGAAGCCCTGGTGGAGGCCTTGAGCCGGACCCAGCCGAAGTCCCTCCCCGCTGACCCGCAATTGGAATCGGGGCCGGCCATTAATCTTCAGAAGTTCGAGGATTTCCGGCAGACCATGGGCGCCGATTTCATCCATGAGGTCATCGAGGTCTTCAACGAGGATGCGCCGAAACTGCTGCACGATATGCAGCAGGCCTTGACCACTCATGATGCGGACCTCTTCCGCCGCGCCGCCCACAGCCTTAAATCCAACAGCGCTGCATTCGGCGCCATGAAACTTTCCGGGATGGCGAAAGAACTGGAGATTCTGGGAAAAGAAGGCCGGTTGACGGAAGTCTCGGAAAAAGTGGCCCGGGCTGAAGCTGAGTATGAAAAAGTGAAGGCAGCGCTTCAGGATTTGACCAAAACCTGAAAACCCGGGGCTGAGGCAGTCCCGGCCGGGAGATAATTGTGTCTGAACTTACGGGCTCTATCCTTGTCGTTGATGACAACCGTATGAACCGCCTGATGCTGGCCCGCGGCCTGGAACAGCAAGGTCACCGGGTCTCGTTTGCCGAGCACGGCCGCCAGGCCTTGGAAATGATGCGAAATCAAGCCTTTGATCTGGTCCTGCTCGATATTGAAATGCCCGAGATGAACGGCTATGAAGTGCTGGAGCACTTGAGGGCCGATCCGCACTGGCGGGACATTCCCGTGATCATGATTTCCGCGGTGGATGAAATTGACAGTGTGGTCAGGTGCATTGAGATGGGGGCGGCCGATTATCTCAATAAGCCGTTTAATCCCGTTTTGCTCAAAGCCCGGGTCAACGCCAGCTTAGAAAAGAAACGCCTGCTGGACAAACAACGGGAACTGTTCCGCAAATTCGCCACCGACGAAGTGGCGGAAGAGTTGTTGACCTCCGGTTTTTCTCTGGGCGGCAAACTGGTGGACGCCACGGTGCTGTTCTGCGATATCCGGTCCTTCACGACCCTGGCGGAATCGCAATCCCCTGAGGACACCATTGAGCTCTTGAATGCCTACTATGGCTTGATCATCAACGCTACGGCCAGGGAGGGCGGCATAGTCAGCCTGATGGCGGGCGATGGGCTCATGTCCATCTTCGGGGCGCCGCTGGCCCGGGAAGATCATCGCCAGCAATCAGTTAAGGCCGCCATGCAGATGATCGATCTCGTCGATCGGTTCAATCAGGAGCAAGCCTTGCTGCACCGCGCCCCCATTGTCGTCGGCATCGGGATCGCCTCCGGCTCCGTCATTGCCGGCTTTGTCGGCACCCAACGGCGCGCCACCTATACCTGCATCGGGGATACGGTCAATCTCGCCTCCCGCCTGGAGTCCCACACCAAAGTCGTGGGCCAGCCTATTCTCATTGAAGAGAACACCCGTCTGGGTCTGGACCCCAAGATCCAGGTGGTGCCCCAGGGCGAGGTCCAACTGAGAGGCAAGACCCAAGCCGTGAAAATTTTCTCGGTGCCGATGGAGAAGGTGCGCTGATCCGGCCCCTTGGGGATAAACCGGCAAACCAGCGTCCGGTCAGGGCAGAAGATTAACTCTGGGGCCAGGGGTAGGAGGAATCATTCACCGATAGGTAGTTGGCGTTCAGGGCCGGTTCCATCAACACAATTGCGGCCAGGCGGCGGGCCATGTTCATGACCTCACGGGTTTCTTCCGGGGAGAGGGCGCGGCCTAAGAGTTTCTGCTCCCGGTAGGAGAGCACTTCTTCAATATTCATAAAAAAAGGGAGTGGAATTATGTTCAAGGAAGAGCGGGACGAAAGCCAATTCGAATGGAGCATGTTGGGCGATATCGAAGCAGGGCGGCCGAATCTCGGTCCCATGGTTCACGTAGCCGTGTACCGCCTGATGCAGTTCACGCTGCGGGATATCCTCATCCGGGATTTTGGCGTCGATGATGCTGACCGCATCTTTTTCGAGGCGGGCAAGAAAGCCGGTGAAGAGTACTGCAAAAATGTGCTTACCGATAAAGGTGACTTGACCAGCTTCTTCGCCGATCTCCAGCGCACCATGAAGGAACTGGGCATCGGAATCTTCCGCGTCGAATCGGCCGATTACGAGAAGGGCTCTTTTGTGGTCACGGTGGCTGAGGACCTTGATTGTTCGGGGATTCCAGTGTGCTCCGAGGAGATTTGCACTTATGATGAGGGATTTATTGCGGGCCTTCTGCTCGCCTACTCGGGGAAGGACTACCACGTCAAAGAAGTCGACTGCTGGGGCTCCGGCGGCAGGGTCTGTCGTTTCACGGTTGACCCCAAATGAGGTTCCAAGATGATCGCGGTTGAAGAAGAGCTTCTTGATAAGATTACCGCCGCGTTCCATCATCTTCGCACCGGGCAAGTCCCTCAACCCATCCCGATACCGGATGACCTCCCGGACAATGAGATTCGTCAGGTTCTTACCTATGTGAACCGTTTCCTGGTGGAGTTCGCCATATTCACTGATTCCATGGCGCAGGTCGCCCAGGGAGAATTGGACATTCGCCCGATGGCGGGCCGCATGGCCGTCACCCATTCCTTCAAGGCCCTCCAATCCAACCTCAAACACCTGACCTGGAAGACCCAACAGATCGCCGCCGGAGATTTGGAGCAGAAGGTCGATTTCATGGGGGACTTCTCCACCGCCTTCAACACCATGACGCAGCAATTGAAGGAGTCCCGGGTCCAACTCGTCGATCTGAACCAGCAACTCGAGCGCCGCAATCAGTTTATCCGGGAGATCTTCGGCCGTTATACCAGCGACGACATCGTCGGGGTGCTCCTCGATATGCCCGAAGGGCTCAAACTTGGCGGGGAGAAGCGCCCGGTTACCCTCCTGATGTCCGACCTGCGCGGGTTCACCGCCCTATCCGAGCGGCTTGAGGCCACTACAGTCGTTGCCTTGCTGAACCATTACCTCTCCGCCATGGTCGAGATTATTCACCAAACCGGCGGCACTATTGATGAGATCATCGGGGACGCCATCTTCGTGCTTTTTGGCGCCCCCATGGTGATGCCGGACGCAGCTCAGCGCGCCGTCCGTTGTGCCCTTGAGATGCAGAAGGCCATGGGCGGAGTAAACGAACATAACTTCAAAATGGGTTGGCCGGAAATCGAGATGGGGATAGGCATCCATACCGGAGAGGTGGTGGTGGGCAACATCGGCTCGGCAAAGCGCTCGAAGTATGGGGTCGTGGGACGGACAGTCAACCTGACGGCGCGTATCGAAAGCTTCACCGTCGGTGGGCAGGTGCTCATTTCCACCACGTCGATAAACGCGGCTGGACGGGGCCTCATCCTCGGTGACGAAGTCAAAGTCCACGCCAAGGGCATGCGGGAGGCCCTCGTATGCCGTGAGTTGCTGGGCCACGAAGACCACCCGGACCTCAGGCTCGAAGTGGAGGGACCGATCTTCACGACGCTCATCGACCCTTTACCCTTTCACTACGTGGTACTGACTGACAAACATCTGGATGAGCAGATGCATCCAGCTATGCTGGTCGGCATTTCCGAACGGCGGGCGGTAGTCGAGGCCGCCGGCAATTTAGCCCGCCACGCTAACCTCATGCTCCGGCTGCAGGTTGAATCCGATGCGGAGAAGCCGGAAGAGTTATATGCTAAGGTGGTTCAGCTTCTCGACGAGTCATCCAAGCGCTATGTTATCCACTTCACTTCGATTCCACCCAAGATGCGGGCCTGGTTACGACGGCTTGCCGGCCTGGTTAACAGCCCTTGAAGCATAGGTTATCAGGCGGCTAAGGATAAGGCAGCTCAAGAGAGAACGCGTAAACTCGCCACTAATTAAAAATAGGCGATGTTCTTCATCAACGCACCTTTTCTGCTGGTCAAGGGCTTTCCCCCGAAGGCAGGGAAAGCTCGCCGAATACCCGCATGATCAGGCGGGGCCGCTTTTCCGAAGTCGTGGACAGTTCAATGACGCCGGCATAATTGCCCGCTTCCTGCCGCTTGTTGCGGACCTCCACCACGTAAATCTTGCCGGGTTGTTCGGCTTTGATGTTCACGTCGATGTATTGGGGAATATTGGTCTTAAATGCCTTGATCTCAAAGTTCCCGGGAAGATGGGAAGTAAAGCGGACCTGATCGCGCAGTTCCTCGCCCGGCTTGCCCCGGAAGCGGATGATATGGCTGGGTTGGATTTCAATGAACGGCTTGCCGTAACCTTTCATGGACAGGACTACTTCGCGGTGGTCCGGGTCGTTGAAAAACACCTTGGTTTTTTTCTCAAATTGCCGCAGCACCGAGAATGGGGCGATGGTCAGCTTGATGCGGCCCTGTCCGCCGGGCGGGATGCGCCGGTCGGAGTCGGCCGCAGTGCAGGCGCAATCGGAGTCGATATCCTTGATCTCCAACAGGGCGTCGCCGATATTCTTGATGGTGAAGGTATGCGTCAATTCCCGGTCTTCAAAAATCTCCCCGAAATCAAAGGTGGTCTCGGGAACCTGGGCTTTCGGCCCCAGGGTGGCCCCGGCCGCCAGCGGGGCGCCCAGCAGCAACCACATCAAGATCAAAGTCCGGTAGACCGGTTGAGCGATATACATGGTTCTCCTTTCTCCTATTCCGCGTCCAGGGCCCGCCAGCCGAAGCTTTCCAGGTAGGTCTGTAGTTTGTCGCGTTTTTCCCGGTATTTTTCTTCCCAGAGGGGCGGGCAGTCGTTGAGGCTGATCTCCCCTTCCCGTAGCGCCGCAGCATAGGCCATGCACGCGGCGTAGCCGCAGGCCTTGCAGTTGGTCATGGGCAGCAGCCGCAAAATTTCCATGACCTTGAGGCCGGCCTGGCTCACATAGCGCGGGGTGATGGCTTCCCGGCGCGCATAGATGTCGTTGATCTGAGCCTGAATCCAGGCGAGCAGGGCCTTAGCCTCTGCCATGTCTCTGGCCCCCCGGATAGCGATTTTCTGGGGGTGCAGGGTGATCCATTTACCGTCGGCGAGCTTGAGCAAGAGCACCTGATTGGTTTGATCATAATCCCAGCCGCCTAACTCGGCATTGACATAAGGAAAGGCCGGCGAGATATCCACCGTGAACGCGGCGATGGCGTGCAGGGTTTCCTTGGTGGAGTCCATTTTGGGGCGAAAGATGTCTAGATTGTCGATCTTCTCCAGCAACACGAATCACCTTCCCCGGGCTATCGGGAACTTTTACCGTCAATGTCCACCCCGTAAGGGCGAGCCGCGGGCTCGCCCTCACAAAAGATGTTCATTTTCGGGGGTGGCCCCAAACCAGCCATGGCAGTTTATCAACGAATCCTCTTAATTTCTCCCAGGCGCTTTTGCCATACTGCCACAGGCAGGCGAAGACGCCCCCCACCACGGCGGCCCCGCCGATCCCCACCGGGCAGCCCGGGGTACCGCAACAAGGGCATACCGATGAGGAGGCGTAGATGCCGAAAAAAGTCAGGAACCAGAGGGCATGCCGTTTAAGAGCGCTCCACCGGCCCCCCTCCCGGAGTTCCGGTTCGGGCGCTACCGCCCCGGCGGGATTACTCAAAGGAGTCTCCGTTTCAGCCGCGTCATGGGCGCAGCAGTCTGGGTGGGCACTGGAGTGGCCGAATCCCGGCTGAGGCGATTCCGGCGGCATCAGCCCTTCTCCCTATGCTCCCTGGCCTTCTGCCGCAAAAGCTGACCCAGGCGCTCTCTCAGGCCGTCCCGCACCTCGCGGAACACGGTGAGAATTTCCGCCTCCGTGCCCGTGGCCTGGGCCGGGTCCGGGAAGCCGACGTGCATGACCTCGGTTTCCCCGGGGAATATGGGACACTGCTGCTGCGCCTGGTCGCAGACGGTGATCACCAGGTCGAATTGCTCCCCGGCCAGCTCGTCCACGGATTTGGAACGGTGACGGCTGATGTCGATGCCCAGTTCACTCATGACCTGAATGGCCCGGGGATTGACCCGGCTGGGCCGCACCCCGGCGGAATAGGCCTTAACCTGTCCGGCCAGATCGTGATTCACCAGACCTTCCGCCATCTGGCTGCGGCAGGCGTTTTCCGTGCAGAGAAACAAGACTTTATACATTGGGGGAATCCTTTCTGAGAGAAGAGCCTCAGCCAATCATTTTCTTGATTTCCTCCACGCTGGGCACCTTGCCCACTACCTTGACCTCGCCGTCCACCACCAGGGCCGGGGTCGTCAGGATGCCGAAAGCCATGATCTTGCTCAGTTCGCTCACCTTCTCCACCTCATAATCCCCGCCGAGAGATTTGGCCGCCTCTGCCGTGCGCTTGGCTAACTCCGTGCATTTGGGGCAACCCGGGCCCAAGACTTGTATTTTTTTCATGGTGTTGCATCTCCTGTATAAGTGATTCAGCCGCCGAATTGAGAGAGCTTAGCGGCTACGTCTTCTTTGGCCACCTCCCCCACGGCCATCCAGAGCATGTGCTTCTGGGCGTCCAGAAAGATCAGGGCCGGCAGCAGGACGAGACGGTACTCGCCGATATACGGCACTGCGGCTTGCCGGTCGGTGTCATAATCAACGCGCTTCAGCAACGCCTGGCGCGGCCCGGTGAAAGTCTTGTTCACCAACGCATCGGCATCGTGGAAGCTCTTGGCGCTGCAGCCGCAGGCCTTGCTTTTGGTTATATACACCACCTGACTCACCTTGGTTGGTTCGGCGTGGGTCAGGACCGCCGCACCCAGGATCGCTGCGACCATGATACCGATGATACCGGTTTTGCCTTTCGTCATGTCACCTCTCCGGTTAATTTTTAGACTTTGATGACCCCCAGGCTGAAGATCACCAATTTCTCCTGGCCATCATTGACCCTTAACTGCGCGCACCTTGGCGCTGATTATCTTCCCCTGCAACCGCTCGTCCATCCCCGGGGCCTCATAGGGAGACTCGGAAACCACGGTTACTGCCGCGAAACCGGCGCGGCGGATGGTTTCCAGGTAAGCCGCCTTGGGCATGGCGCCGGCCAGGCAATCGGCCCAGGCCGCAGCGCTGGCCCGCACGTCCGGCGGCAGTGGGCCTTCAGTCACCAGGTCGGCGATCAGGATGCGCCCGCCGGGTTTTAAGACGCGATGAATCTCTTTAAAACTCGCCAGTTTGTCCGGGGTCAGGTTGATGACGCAATTGCTGATGATGACGTCCACGCAGGCCGAATCCACCGGCAGATGCTCAATATCGCCCTGGCGGAATTCCACGTTCCCGAACCCGTGTTCCTGGGCCAATTGCCGCCCCCGGGCCACCATGTCCCCGGTCATGTCCACGCCGATGACCCGGCCGCCTTCCCCGACTTTCTTGGCCGCCAGGAAGACGTCGATGCCGGCCCCGGAGCCCAGGTCCAGCACGGTTTCGCCAACCTTAAGGTCAGCCAGCGCCGTGGGGTTGCCGCAGCCCACCCCTAAAATCGCCATCTCCGGGACCAGCGCCAGGTCCGCCGCAGTATAACCCACCGCCAGGCATTGATCCGTAGTAGTCGGCCCGCAGGTGGGACAGCAGAAAGTCTGTTCCCCCCGGGCGATCTTGCCGTAGCGGTCCTTGATAACTTCCTTGATATTCTGATCTTTCACACTCTTACTCCTCGCATCATGACGTTACATAATGGCGTTGAAGATGAAGCCCACGATGATTATCCCCACGGTGACCACCCCGACGAACACCGCGATCAGCCTGGGCTTCAATACCTTCCGGAGAATGACGGTTTCCGGAAAGGAAATGGCGATAATCGACATCATGAAGGCCAGCACCGTGCCCAGGGCGGCGCCTTTTTCCAGCAAGGCCTGCACCACCGGGATAATCCCGGCGGCGTTGGAGTAAAGCGGCGCCCCGAGAATGACCGCCACCGGCACCGACCACCAGGCCTGTTTGCCCATGAGGGCGGCCAAAAAGCCCTCGGGCACGTAGCCGTGGATCGCGGCCCCGGCGCCGATCCCCAAAATAATATAGATCCAGACCCGCCCCACAATATCCCTCACCTGGTGCAGCCCGTAATCGATCCGGCTCATCCAGCCGATTTTTTCCAGAAGAGCCGGCGTCTGGCCCATGCGAATCTCATAGACCCAGTCCTCCACCTGGTGCTCCATATTCAGACGCCCGATAATCAGGCCGGTCACCATGGCGATGAGCAGGCCCATGGACATATAGATCAGGGCGATGCGCCAGCCGAAGAGGCCGAAGAGCAGCACCAGGGCGATCTCGTTCACCATGGGGGCCGAAATCAGAAAGGCGAAGGTCACCCCGATGGGAATCCCCGCTTCGACGAAACCTATAAAGAGCGGTACCGCCGAACAGGAGCAAAAGGGCGTTACCACCCCTAAGAGGGCCGCCAGCACGTCGCCTAAAATCTCCCGTTTGCCCGCCAAGATGGTCCGGGTGCGCTCGGGGGTGAAAAAGGAGCGCAGTACGCCCACGCCCCAGATCACCAGGATCAGCAACATGAATACCTTGGGGATATCCAGGAAGAAAAAGGAGACGGCGTCCCCCAGGTGGGTGCCCCGGGCGATCCCGAAGACATCGTAGGTGATCCAGAGGGAGAAGGGCACCAGCCGGCTGTAAATCGGGTACCAGACCAGGAGCGCCAAGCCCAGCAAGACCAGCTTGAGGATTTGCCCGGCCGACAGGTCCGCGATGGCCGCTTTCATCTTGGCAATGAGATTGATAGGTGGTTCGGCTGTTTCGGCGGCGAGTTCCGCCGTCACCGCCTGTTCCGGCAAAGGTTCTTTATGCATGAGTCAACATCCTTTGGAGACAAAATGGCCCTGGTCGAGCTTAAAGGTTACCAGGAGCGCACCCCTTGATAGAAGATATAGGCCCCGGCCAAGAAGATTAAAACCCCGGCCCCCTGTTGCATCATGGCGCCGAACTTGGCCCCTTTGGACTGCAGGAAACTTTCGATCACCCCGGTAAAGGTGCCGGCCAGAATAACCAGGGTGCCCCGGCCCATGGCATAGGCGAACAGGAGGGTGCTGCCGTAAACCACCTCTTTCTTGACCGCCGCCAGGGTCAGAATGACCGCCAATTCCGGGGTGGCGCATGGAGAAAGCACGATCCCATAAAGCAATCCGAGGATCAGAGATCCCACCAGACCGGTGCGCTTCGGCAAGAATTTTTGCGACAGCCCGCCCAGCTTGAGATTAATAATCCCCGACAGTTGCAGGCCCATGGCCATGAGGATGGCCGCCACGACAACTTGCCATTGAAAGCCTACCTGGCCGAACATGGTACCCATCAGGGCGGCCGCCGCTCCGAGTGCGGCCATGCCTATGGCCAGTCCCACGACGAAAGTTACGGAGTAGATAAAGGCCTGTTTCTTCCTGCCCTCGGCATAGCCGCCCACAAAACCGATGATCAGGGGGATGCTGGCCAGGCTGCATGGGCCGGCGGTAGCCACCACGCCGCCCAAAAAAGCCGCGCCGTATCCGAGAATGGGCCGGTTCAGGATGACTTGACTTAGAGCTTCGCTCCAGTCCATGAATGGTCTCCTAACTTAGCGGATAAACTTCAATTCCTTGAGTTTTTTGAGCACTTCTTCCTTGGTTAACGGCCCGATATGCCGGTCCACCTCTTTGCCTTGGGTGTCCAGGAAGACCTGGGTGGGGATGAGCATGATTTTATATTGGTCAAACAGGGGCTTTTCCTTATCCACATAGACCAGGCGCAATTCCACCTGGTCGCTGTGGGTGGTTTTCAATTCCGCCATGATCTTTTCCATATCTTTGCAGGAGGCACAGTACCCGGCGCCGAATTCATAGAGCGCCGGCTTGCCGGTGGCCTGCGCGGCACCCTGCGCCTGGGCCGGCAAAGGTTGCCAGACCTCAAGAAACCCTACCGCCAGGCAAAACAAACCGATAAAAGTTCCACGCAATAATTTCATTGGTAGCTTTCCTTTTTGAGTAAATAGGGCATACTCGTTAACTTAATATCCGTGTATCCGGATTTCTCAATACTAAACCGATATACGAGGGAAATCCGGCGCTCCCGGATGCCTTTTATTTCCTGGCACCGGAATAGGTTACCGATAGTTCACCCGTGATTACCGTGACTCCGGCGGGATCAAAAGCACCGGGCACGCCGCCAGCCGGGAAACATTATGGGCCACGCTGCCCAGGAAAATCTCCTTGATGAACCCTTTCCCCTGGGTGCCCATGACGATGAGGGAGATGTCCTGGGATTCTAAAACCCTGAGAATGGCGGGAAGGGGATGCCCTGGATCAAAGTGGTCGTTGACCAGGGGAATCCCAGCTTGCAGGAGACGTTGCTTCCATTGCTCCAACAGGTCCCGGGCCGCCCCTGCGGCAATCTCCTGATACCCCGGGGGATAGACGTCTTCTCCTCCCGGCACATCCAAGGCGTTGAGCAGGGTGACCTGGGACAGTCCTTTAGCCGCCATCCGTTCCACATACTCCAAGGCCCGGGACGAGATGGCCGAAAAGTCCGTGGGGAAGAGCACGTGACGGAGGACTTCGGCGCCGGAAATTTGACATGAACCCGGGTGACCGGGCATTTTCAAGCTGACATTGAGCAACAGCACCGGGTATTGCGCATTATGCAGCACCGCACAGGTGAAGCACCCCAGCACCCCTTCCCGCCAGAGCGATTGGCCGTGGGAGCCCACCACGATGAGGTCGGCGCAGCAGCGGCAGGCGATCTCATTCAAGGAATCGCCCGGCAGGCCCATGGGTATCTCTATACTCACTTGCAGCCCCTGAGCCTCCAATTGTTGCTGTTGAGCTTCCAACTTCGGCCGGGCGGTGGACTGGAGGATACCTTCCATCCCCGCCATGAACTTGACGCTGATCACATACGTCAAGATCACCTGTTTACACCCCAGGGCCTTAAATTCTCCGGCGCAGGCCACGATTTCATTCCAGGCGGGCGACAGGTCGGTGGCCAGGACAATCTTTTCAAACAAGGCGTTTTCTCCGGTGGCTATTCCACACAGCATAAGGGGGTAAAATATTTTTTCCGGAACCAGAGGGCCACGCCCACCAGGCTGATAAGCACCGGGACCTCCACCAGGGGGCCGATAACCGCCGCGAAGGCCTCGCCGGACTGGAGCCCGAAGACCGCCACGGCTACCGCGATGGCCAGCTCAAAGTTGTTGCTGGCGGCAGTGAAGGACAGGGTGGTGGAAATGCGATAGCCCGCCCCGGCCTTGGCCGACATATAAAACGTCACAAAAAACATGACGAAGAAATAGATGGTCAGGGGGATGGCGATGCGCACCACGTCCAGGGGGAGTTCCACGATATACTCGCCCTTAAGGGAAAACATCACCGCGATGGTGAACAACAGGGCGATAAGCGTGATGGGGCTGATTTTGGGCATGAATTTTTCTTCATACCACTTAATTCCCTTACGTTTGACCAGGAAGAAGCGGGTGAACATGCCGGCGAAGAAGGGGATGCCCAGGTAGATTAAGACGCTTTCCGCCACCTGGAGGATGGTGATCTTGACTTCCAGGCCCGAAGCGATCCCCAGCCAAGCGGGCAGCACCGAGACAAAGATATAGGCGTAGACGGAGAAAAACAGCATCTGGAAGATGGAATTGAAGGCCACCAATCCGGCGCAGTATTCCGTGTCGCCCTGGGCCAGGTCGTTCCAGACGATGACCATGGCGATGCACCGGGCCAGCCCGATGATGATCAGGCCCACCATGTATTCGGGGTAACCGCTGAGAAAGGCGATGGCCAGCAGGAACATGAGGATGGGGCCGATCACCCAGTTCTGGATTAAGGAGAGGGCCAGGACCTTGTAGTTTTTGAAAACCTGGGGCAGTTCCTCGTAACGCACCTTGGCCAGGGGCGGATACATCATCAGGATCAAGCCGATGGCGATGGGAATATTGGTGGTGCCCACCTGGAAGTACGTCAAAACCTTGGTGAAGCTCGGGATGAAATAGCCTAAAGCCACGCCTCCGGCCATGACCAGGAAGATCCACAGGGTCAGAAAGCGTTCGACAAAACCCAGACGTTTGGCAACGGTGGCGGCCATAGGTGCTCCTACCTCTTTGATATCCGTATAACCGTTTTATTAAGCTCTCATAATACTACTTTATAACCGGATAACCGGGTAAGTCAAGACAAATAACTGATAAAAAAAGACCTGGGAAATAGGCTCAGGAGCATTGACACGCCGCGGCGCCGTCTTTGCCCTGCCCCTTGGCCGCCAGCCAGTGCTCCAAGCGGTCCCGCAGCGCCTGGGCCTCCGGGCGGGAGCTGAGAATCTCCGCCAGCAACTTAAGCTGCTTGTCTTCCGGGCTGCCGGGGGCCACGCTGAGCCGGTAATTCATCCACACCCCGTCCCGGCGGTCAGTGACCCAGCCCAGATGATAGAGGTAGCGCAGGTGCCGGGAAGCCTTGGATTGGGTGATGCCCAAGACCCCCATGATATCGCAGACGCAGAGTTCCTCCCGGCCCATCAGCAGCCAGAGCATCTTCAGGCGGGTCTCATCAGCCAGGGATTTAAAGAGTTGGGCTTCTTTTCTCATACTTATCTAATAACCGGATAACCGCATATTGTCAAATTAAAAATTCGAGGCATTGGGGCATAAGAAGGCTCCCTCATTTTTTCCAGGCTCAAAAACGTCCCTTCTTAACAAAAAATTAACGGCGCCAACGTGCATTTTAACAAAAACTTAATATTTCCCTTGCTATATTCTCTCGTAAGTTATTGCTCCGGCAGCATGAACAACCCAGTGATTCAAGGTTCTCAGCCTGGGCCGGCGCCGTTTTTGCTTCCCAACGCCGCAATCCGGCTCCCGGCTGGCTTCAAGAATCGCTGGAAAAGCCTTTTTAAAAACTCAAGTGATCGGAGGTTGTCATGTCGAACACCAAAAGCGTTAAGGAATTGATGATTCCCCTTGAGGATTACCCCCACATCCCCTACTGGTTCACCCTCCGCCAGGCCATGGCCATTGTGCGGGAGGCGGCCATAAAATTTGAAGGCTCCTTTGAGCCCCGGGCGGTCCTGGTTTTTGATGAAAAGTACCAGCTCATGGGCATGTTGACCCTGCGGGATATTATTAAGGGCCTGGAGCCCCGGTTCATGCATGAGACCGCGCTGGTCAAGGCCGACCCCAACCTCACGGTATTAATGGGCGACCTGTTCGGCCCCGGCATGCGGGAGGCCTCCCAAAAGCCGGTGAGCGAAGTCATGAGTCCCATCAAGATCACCATTGCCGGCGGCGACTCCATTGCCAAGGCCGTGTTCCTGATGATCCAGGAGAACGTGGGCATGATGCCGGTGGTCCAGGACAGCAAAGTGGCCGGGATGATCCGGCTCAGCGATCTGTTTACCGAAATCTCCAAACTGGTGCTGGGCGAGTAAGCCGCGCCCCGGCCCCCGCCAGATAAAAGGAGTCACTTGTCATGGCCGAAGATATTAAGAAAATGCCCGTAGGCGCCGGCCTGCCGGAGATGCCCGAACAGATCGTCATTGCCCCCAAAAAGGTGGCGGTTGACTTTAAACGAATAATTTTTATTCTTTTGGGTCTGGCCTTATTTTTCCTGTTCTATTTCTTGCCGGAATTTGCGGACGCAGTAGACCCCTCAGGCAAGCACTTTCCCCTGCCGCCCCAAGGCCGCATGGCCCTGGGCCTCTTTCTTATGGCCGCAGTCTGGTGGATCTTCGAGGTGATGCCCATCGGCGCCACCGCCATCGCCATCGGCCTGTTCCAGGTAATCTTTACGATCCGGACCGCCGACCAGGCCCTCAAAGACTTCTTTGATCCCTCCGTCTGGTTTATCTTCGGATCGGTAGTCATGGGCCTGGCCTTCGCGGTCTCCGGCCTCACCAAGCGCATGGCCTATAAGATGCTGAATATCGTCGGCGAGAATACCAATTTTATCCTCCTGGGCACCTTTCTCATCATCGCCGGCATGACCCTGCTCATGGCCCACACCGCGGTGGCCGCGGCCATCTTCCCGCTGCTGGTGGCCATCCACGCCCTTTACAGCGAATCCGACCAACCCACCCGCTTCGGCAAGGGCCTGTTCATCGGCATGGCCTGGACCGCGGGCGCGGGTTCGGTCATCACCTTCCTGGGATCGGCCCGGGCCGTGGCCGGGGCCGGCATGTTCCAGAAGTTCACCGGCGGCACCGAAATCGGCTTCTTCTCCCTCATCTGGTACATGCTCCCCCTGGGGGCCATCATGGTGGTCTGCATCTGGCTCGTCGTGATCACGTTCTTCAAACCCGAGAGACCCCGCATCGACGGGTTGCGGGAACGGGTATCCAGCCTGGGGAAAGAACTGGGCCCCATGAACGGCAAGGAAAAGTTCGTCATCGCCATGGTGCTCGTGGTCCTGGGGTTGTTCATGATGAAATCCTTCTCCCCTATCCCCTTCTTCAAGAACATGGACCGGGCGGCCATCATGATCGTCGCCAGCGTGCTCTTCTTCCTCACCAACACCCTGACGGTGGAGGATATGGAGACTATCCCCTGGAACATCATCCTCCTGTTCGGCGGGGCCATGTCCATCGGCTACTGTCTCTATGACACCAAGGCGGCGGAATGGATGGCGGTCAGTTGGGTCAGTTGGTTCCAGGCGGCCCCCTGGCTGGTCTTTGTGTTGGCCATCGCCTTCTTTGTCTTGTGCATGACCAACTTCATCATGAACGTGGCGGCCATCGCCATCACCCTGCCGGTCTCCCTGGTCATCGCCCGGTATCTGGGCGTGGCCCCGGAAGTCATCTTCTTCGCCTCCCTGGCCACCGCGGGCATGCCCTTCAACCTGCTCATCGGCGCGGCCCCCAACGCCATCGCCTATGAGAGCAAGCAGTTCACCGCCGGAGAGTTTTTCATCTACGGCTGGATTCCCAGCCTCATTCTCATGGCCTTCCTGGCGGTGTTCTGCTACTTCCTCTGGCCCATGATGGGGATGCCGGTACTGATGGCCAAGTAGCCGGGCATGATAACCGCTCCCGTTCCCAGGTTGAACTTGGGAACGGGAATAGTGATGAGTCATCAAGCGAAGCTGAAAGGGGATTTACAATGCGCCAACGGCTGGTTTCTTTTCTGTATATATTGACTTTCCTGGTAACCGCCGGATTCCTGGCAAGCCCGGCGGTTATTGCCGCCCCGGCTCCCGCTCCGGGCGACCACCTGGCCGTCTCCGGGCTGGTCACCAACCCCATGGGCAAGGGCCTCAAGGAAGTGGAAGTGGAGGTGCTGGTGAACGGCCAGCACGTCAAGCCTACGGGCAAAGACGCGGACATAATCACCGGCAAGCCCGGCGTTTTTGTGGCGGATTTCAATCTGCCCGCCGGGACGCTCCCGGCCGCCAAGGTGGAAGTAAAGGCATCCAAGCCCTCCTGGAAGGCCATACCGGCCACCCCGGTTAAGGTGGTGGAGGCCGGGGCCGACGCCCAGGGCAACAAGCTCTTCCAGGCGGCCCAGAACCTCACCCTGAACCGCACCACTACCCCGGGCTTCTGGATTGCCGCCCTGGTCCTGCTGCTGGTTTATGTGGTCATTTCGTTAGAGTTGATGCACCGCACCCTGGTGTCTTTCCTGGGCGCGGCCCTCATCCTGTTCATCACCTATACCCTGGGAACCTACGATAAATCGTTTTATATCCTCTCGTTTGACGACGCCGTGGGGGCCATCGACCTCAACGTCATCTTCCTGCTCATGGGGATGATGATCTTTGTGGGGGTGATGAAGAAAACCGGGATGTTCCAATTCATGGCTTTTAAGGCCTATGCCCTGGCCAAAGGCAATGTCTTTGTGCTGGCGTTCGTCCTCCAGGTAGTGACTGCGGTCATCTCCGCCTTCCTGGACAACGTCACCACCATGCTCCTGGTGCTGCCGGTGACCATCGAGATCGCGGTGACCCTGAAGATCAACCCCCTGACCCTGCTGATCCCTGAGACCTTTGCCTCTAACGTCGGCGGCACCGCCACCCTGATCGGCGACCCGCCCAACATCCTGATCGGCTCCTATGCCGGGCTGACCTTCGGCCAGTTCGTGCAGAACCTGGCCTTGGTCTGCACGGTGTGCCTGATCGCTTCGTCGTTTTTCTTCCTCTGGTGGCATAAAAAGGACTATAAAAAAGCCGAAGTGAAGGACATACCCCGCACCATCGCTTATTTAAAGGAGCAGTACAAGATCACCAACAAAAAACTGATGATTCAGAGCTTGATTCTGCTGGGCTTCACCATCCTGCTCTTTGCCCTCCACGGCTTCCTGCACATGCCGGTAGCCATTGCGGCCCTGATCGGCTCCCTGGTGCTGGTGGCTATCTCCGGGGAGGACATTGTGGAGATGCTGGAGCATGAGGTGGAGTGGCCTACCCTGGTCTTCTTCATCGGCCTGTTCATGGTCATTGCCGGGGCCGAAGAAACCGGCCTGATCCAGGTGATCGCAAACTGGGTCAAAGACCTCTCCGGCGGCAACCTCACCACGGCCATCATCCTCGTCCTGTGGGTCAGCGCCATTGCCTCGGCCTTCATCGACAACATTCCCTTCACCGCCACCATGCTGCCCATCGTCGCCTTCCTGAACCAGACCATTCCCGGGGCGGAGTCCGGCGTGCTCTGGTGGGCTTTGGCCCTGGGGGCCTGTCTGGGTGGCAATGGCACCATGATCGGGGCCAGCGCCAACGTGGTCACCGTGGGCCTGGCGGAAAAAGCCGGTTACCATATCTCCTTCATGCACTACATGAAGGAGTGCTGGTGGCCCATGATGATCACGGTCACCATTTCCATGGTGTATCTGCTGATCGCTTATTGAGCCGGAATTTTATGGTTTTGGACCGCACAACCATATAAAATAGGGCAAATAGTCATAAATTCACGGAAGAAAGGATAAACCGCCAGGGGAAGCCTGGTTAAGCAGCGAGACATAAGCGGTCGCGCATAATAAGGCCTGTCGGGTGGAGCCTGTCAACCCGGCAGGCCTTTGTCTTTTTGGCGCCAAACAGTTAACTATTGGGTATTATTGGAATAAGGAGGATTTAGCATGCGTTGGCGGAGCCACCTGGCAATTCCGGTGTTGATGGCAATTTTCCTGGGTCTGTGCAGTTATCCCTTGCCGGGGTCAGCCGCCCCGCCGGCGGCGGGCGACCGGCTGACAGTGTCCGGATTTATTGCGGACGCCCAGGGCAAGGGAATCAAAGAGGTGGAGATTGAACTGCTGGTGCATGGCAAGCACGTCAACCCGGCGGGGCGGGGCGAGCGGATCGAAACCGGTAGTCAAGGGGGCTTTGTGGGACGCTATCAGCTGCCCCAGGGGACCCTGCCGGACGCGGCGGTAAAAATCCGGGCGCTACGGCCGAGCTGGCAGACTCAGGAGTCGGGGGTCCTCAAGATTGCCGCGACCGGGACTGATACGGCCGGAAACCGCCTCTTCCAGGTCCAGGGCGACCTCACCCTGAAACGCCAGATTACCCCGGCCTTTTGGATCGCCAGCCTTGTACTCCTGGTAGTGTATATCCTCATCGCCGCCGAGTTGATGCATCGGACCCTGGCGGCCTTTTTGGGGGCTGCCCTGATCCTGTTCATCACCTACACCGCCGGCACCTTTGACAAAAATTACTTCATCCTCTCGTTTGAAGACGCCATGCAAGCCATTGACCTGAACGTCATTTTTCTGCTCATGGGCATGATGATCATTGTCGGGGTCTTGAAAAAGACCGGCCTCTTCCAGTGGATGGCTTACAAGTCTTATGCCCTGGCCCGGGGCAATATCTTCATCCTGGCCTTCATCCTCCAGATAATCACCGCCGTGACCTCGGCTTTTCTGGACAACGTCACCACCATGCTGCTCATGATCCCGGTGACCATTGAAATTGCCGTGACTTTAAAGATCAACCCCCTGACCCTGCTGATTCCCGAGGTCTTCGCCTCCAACGTCGGCGGCGCCGCCACCCTGATCGGCGACCCGCCCAACATCCTCATCGGCTCCTACGCCAAATTGACCTTCGCCCAGTTTGTGATCAATCTCGGTCTGGTCTGCACTGTCTGTCTCATTCTCACTTCCCTGTGGTACCTCTGGTGGTACAAAAAGGGCTATCTGGCCGCCGAAGTCAAGGACGTGGGACGCACCATCGAATATTTGAAATCAGAGTACAAGATCACCAACAAGAAGCTGACCGTCATGGGGTTGGGGGTTCTGGCCTTCGTCATCTTCCTGTTTATTGTCCATGGGGTCTTGCACATGGAGCCCTCGGTGGCCGCCCTGGTGGGCGCCATGGTGCTGCTGGCCATCTCCCGGGTGGACATTGTGGAAATGCTGGAACACGAGGTGGAGTGGCCCACCCTGGTCTTCTTCATCGCCCTCTTCATGGTTATCGCCGGGGCTGAAGAGACCGGGCTCATCCAGATCATCGCCGAATGGGTGAAGGATCTCTCCGGCGGCAACCTCACCGCGGCCATCATCCTCGTCATCTGGGTGAGCGCCATCGCCTCGGCCTTCATTGACAACATTCCCTTCACCGCCACCATGCTGCCCATCATCGCCTTTCTGAACCAGACCATTCCCGGGGCGGAGAATGGCGTGCTCTGGTGGTCCCTGGCCCTGGGAGCCTGTTTAGGGGGGAACGGCACCATGATCGGGGCCAGCGCCAACGTGGTCACCGTGGGCCTGGTGGAAAAGGCGGGCTATCATATCTCCTTCCTGGATTACATGAAGGCCTGCTGGTGGCCCATGATGATCACCGTTGTTATTGCCATGGGGTATCTCTTGATAGCTTATTGACGCCAGAGTCCCGTCCTGATCCTGGATTGCATAAATCCGGCGATAAGGTCATAATTTCGTCAGGAGACTATGACTCATGCTGGAAATCCTGAACCTCACCGACACCTTGAAGGGCTACACCTACGATCAGGACAAGCTTTTGACCCCGGAGGAAACCATCCGCCGGGTGCGGGAGCGCCTGGGGGCCCTGGACCTCAAGCTCCTCCAGGACACCCGGCGCATCGACACGGGCCGCCTGAACATCCCCGTATACCTCAGCCTCCTGGGGGTGGACGCCCGCCGGGTGGTGCCCACCCACAAGCAGATGGGCAAAGGGGCCACCCCGGTCCAGGCCGAGGCCTCCGCCCTCATGGAGTTGGTGGAACGGTTCAGCTTCTTTACGTATCTGGAGGAAGGCCCGCTGGCCTTCGGCCGCCCCCGGGACCTGGCCGGCCAGGTCCTGCCCTTCTCAGTGCTCTCCCGCTCCCTGTTCGACGATTCCACCGCCGCCGCAGCCGCGGCCCGGCTTTATGAGGACTGGCCGCTCTATTTCGTGCCCGCCACCAACCTCACCCGGGGCGAGGCGGTTTATCTGCCCATCCACTGGTTCTACCTCATCGAGGAATATAACGGCCCGGCCGCGGGCAACTGCCTGGAGGAGGCGGTGCTCCAGGGCCTGGGCGAAGTCGTGGAGCGCCACGTGGGCTCGGTCATCAGCTATGAACGCCGCCCCACCCCGGTCATCGACCCCGAGTCGGTCACCGACCCCGCAGCCCGGGAGCTGCTGGAAAAATTTCGCCGGAACGGCATTGTCCTCCACCTGCGGGATTTCTCCCTGGACACCGGCATCCCCACGGTGGCGGCCCTGGCTTACGACCCCTCCACCTTCCCGGCCGACAGCGAGATCGTCTTCGCCGCGGGCACCACCACCGACCCCACCAAGTCCTTGATTCGCGCCTTAACCGAGGTGGCCCAACTGGCCGGGGATTTCCACCGCCGCACCAGCTACCGGCCCACGCTCCCCAAGTATGAGACCCTGGAGGAGGCGGCCTATCTCATGGCCCCCGGCCCCGTGGTGCCCCTGGACAGCCTCCCCAACCTCTCCCGGCCCAACCTCAAAGACGAGATTCGCCTCTGCCTGGAGGCCCTGTCACGCCTGGGGCTGGAAGTCCTGGTGGTCAATATCACCCACCCGGAACTTAATCTCCCGGCGGTTTACGTGCTGGTCCCCGGCACCCATTTCCTGGACCGCACCCGCAACACCAACGCCGTTTTTCACCTGGCCAAGACCGCGGCCCTGTACGCCCCGCCCCTTGAGGCCCTGGCAGCCCTGGCGGCACTCAACGCCGCCTTCCCGGCCCGCTTCGACGTCCACTTCTTCCTGGGTCTGGCCCTGGAAAACCAGGACCGGGCCGGTGAGGCGGTGGAGCACTTCCGGCAGGCCCTGGGACTCAACCCGCCGGCTCACGAGTTGCCCAGCATCTTCGTCCACCTGGGCACCTGCCAGAAAGACCTGGGTTACTTTACAGAGGCCGCCGGGGCCTTCACCCGGGCCTTGGAACTGGACCCCAACCTCAAGGAGGCCCATCATTTCCTGGGGTTTTGCTGCTTCAAGCTGGAGGATTATCAGCAGGCGGTAGCCTGCTTCGAGAAGGTCATCGAACTGGACCCGGGCTCGGCCATCGACTACGCCAACCTGGGGATCAATTTGCAGCGGCTGGGGCACCGCAAGGAGGCCGCCTACGTGCTCAAACAGGCCCTGGAACTGGACCCGGCCCTGGACTTCGCCGCCCGGGCCCTGGCTGCCTTGGCCGAGGCCGAGAGGGGATAAAAAAAGCCGAGGGGATCTCAGGCAGATGACTTTTGGCCGCCTGCCCTACCCTCCCCTCGGCGTGAATCCTTGGAACCTGCGGCCTCGCAGGTGGTTTATACCCTTCAGGACCCCCCAAAGCCGATGCTGATCCTCTCTCCCTCCACCAGAACCGGCACCTTGCGGTTGCCAGGGGTGAGGCGCAGCATCTCGGCCATGGCCTGGGCGTCGGCTTTGACATCCCGGAAAATGACCGTCAACCCCTCGTTAGTCTTGGCCTCCCGGGCCCGCTGGGTAAACGGTCAGACCTGCTTGCCGAAAATAGTAATCTCCCGGCTCACTGACCACCTCCTGGAGTGCTGTCCAGGTAATAGACCTTCACATAGAGAAAATCCACCAGATTGAGAATTACCAGCGGGTTTTCGGACACGGTGAATTGCACCCCTTCAAACCGGGGGCTCACTTTGGCCTGGATGTGCTTCATCACCTGGTCGGCAACCTGGGGATTGCCTGGGCAGGCGAGTTTTAGAAAGTTCTGAAACACCGCCGCGTCTTTCAGCGCCACGCTCTTGGTCTGCTCGCGCAGCTTCACCCGCAAGGGCTTCAGGGCATCGTCAAAGAAATCGCCGATGTCCTCGTATTTCCCTTTGATCTTGGCGAAACTCCACTGGCGCAGACCCTGGTATTGGGTGGCTTCCGCACTGGTGACTTTTTCGGTGGACAACATGATGATGCTGATATTGGGTGTATTGGGGACATTGGCCGGCAAATAGACGATCTTCACCACCAACTCCGGATATTTGGAGTTGTTGAGGATAAAATCGCGACTGAAGCGCTTTCCCGGGCGGTCATACCGGTTGGACTCGGACACCGCCCAGCCTTCCGCCTCCAGGCCTTGGAACAGCTGGGCGGCCTTGGGCATCAGGCGGCGCAGTTCGGCGAAGCTGCCGGGGGCCACGCTACCTTTGGGCTCCTGGTAGCCGCCTCCCTCCTCACCGGGTGGAGAAGGATCGGGCATGGTTTCCGGCTCCCGGATATCCCCCCCAGGCGGCGCCGCGGGAATAGGCTCCGGCTCTGCGGACGGCACGACCCTGGCCTGGACCGGGTGGGCCTTGGGATCGGACTTTAAGCCCAAAATAAACAAGGTCTGCCCGCCGGCGCCGGGCCGGTTCATCTTCCAGTAGGTAAAGGCCTTTTCGGGGAACAGGTCCAGGATGATGCGCACCCCGCCCCCGGGGGCGGCGGTTTCGGTGAGCACTTGCTGCACCAGCAACGCATCGCCCTCCAGGTGTCTGGGAAGGTGCCCGGCCCGGGCCCCGGGAAAGTCCACCACTAGTTGGGGTTTACCGGCCGTCTCCCGGGTGCTCACCCGGGGGGTGGCAGCCTGGGACAGAATCACGGTGAGGAGGGTGTCCTCCGCCACCTTGCTCAACCCCAGGCGGCGAACTTCCACCCCGCCGGCCCCCCAGGCATGATGCGACAGGCAAAACAGCAACAGCAGGACCCACGCCAGGCTTCGGCCCGGTTTAGCGGCCCAGGTTTGCATACCGGTAATGCCCTTAGCCGCCATCTTTGACCCGCTTGAAATTCACACAGGAACCGGGAGGACAACCGGGGTGCCAATCGCCGGTCATGTCCGCGGACAACATCTTTCCGCCCTCGGACGGGGTGACGACGAGGATGGCGCCCGGTTTGGTGTAAATAAAGATCTTGCCGTCATCCACCATCCAGGTGAATTCGACGGTTTTCCCCCCCAGGGTCCAGGTTCCCTTGCCATTCTCCTGGAGGTCGAGATCAACGTGCTTATCACCGGCAAAGGGCTGGACGGATTTATACGTCCCGGCAAACTGGGAGCGAGACTCCCCACAACCTCCCAGGACCAGCCCCACCATAATCAGACCCAGGACTACACTCACCTTCAGAAAGTTTCTGTTCATATCTTTCTATCCCGCAAGATGAACCCTCCCCGATCCAGCACCAGAAACCGGTCGTAGAGAAAGATTTGGACGCACATGATCAGCATCCCGGTATTCTTCATAACTTTAATCCAGTTAACCGGTTCGCCCACTTCGCCCACACAACCGCAGTTAATGGGCATGTGATGGAGAATGGCGTTGACCAGTCCCACAATAAAGATGACGTTCATGGCGGCGATGAGCGTGGCCGCAGCCCGGGTGCGGATGCCCAGGAGGAGGAACAGCCCCACCACCAGTTCGGCCCACGGCAGGGCAAGGGACCACAGGTTTACCCCCCAGGCGGGCGTCAGGTTGTAATCCACCACGTTCAAGGCAAAGACCGCGGGCCGCATGATTTTGCTCAAGGCGAAGGAAATAAAGATCGCCGCCAGCAGCACCCGGCAAAACACCGACAGGTAAGGACTACGCCAGATTGGCCGAACGAAAAAGAGCAAAAAGATGCTCAGCGGCAGCCATTCCAGGAAGCCTGCAAACCCCAGGGGGAGGCTGCCAGGGGCGCCGGCCGCCTTCTCTTTCAAGGGAAAGCCCTTTTCCCAGCCGGAATAATCCTTGAGCACCACCACGTTTTTCAAACCCTTGTGCGTCAGCATACGGGCCAGATCGATGTCGAAGCGCCGGCTAAAGGTCCCGCCGTAAACCACCAGGGTCTTGTCCTTGCCCTCCTGCTCCACCATGAACTGGAACATGGGGTACATCAGATCGAATAAGACCACCGGCAGGTTGGAGGCGCCCTCAATGTGCCGCTGACTATAAAAGGCGCTTTTCCGGGCATCGACGAACATGGCCTGCTTTTTCTGATACAGTTCCTCGGCCTGAGTAAGGGTAATTTCGGGAATGGCGGTTTTTTCCCCCCAACCGTGGATCAGGGGAATCCGGTTGTCGTTATAGATGTTGACCACCAGGGAGAGAACCAGGCTCAATCCCAGCATGAGGAAATAATCGAACCAGGAGAGCTGCCGCAGTTTGACCTGGTGCACCACCTCGGCTTCCACGCGCCGGTCCCCGGCCACCAGCCAGCTGGCCAACTGCTGAATGATATGCCGGGCCAGCTGCGGATTCTGGTCCAAGAGGCGGTCGAATTCCTCCTTGGAGACCTTGATGAGGGTGGAAGCCTCCATCGCCTCCACCGAGGCGGAGCGAGCCTGCCCGGTGACCAGGGCCACCTCCCCAAAGTAGGCCCCGGCGTGCAACTCGGTCAGATTAGTTTGAATCCGGTCGGCGGTCTCCCGGAAAACCCGGACCCGGCCGGATTGAATGACGTAGAAAAATTCCGGGTCCTCCCCCTGGCTGACGATGCGCGTCCCCGCGGGCACGCTCACCTCATGTCCCAACTGGCAGAGTTTTAGCCCCTCGGTTACTCCTGCTCCTGTGGGTTTATCCGATGCCTCCATGCCGTCATTCCTATGGGCTGAGAATTATATTGCCGGGCCAACTGGCGAACACGGACGCCCAATCCCGCTTTCATCTGTCTTATTACCACAAGATACGGTAAATGTGAACTGCGCCGGCTCGCCCCGGCAGTAAATAATTTTTACCGTATTATTGCGGCTAACTCCCCGGGGCGATTGCTTTTCTTGAAGAAAGAGACCACGAGGGCGCCCCCTGATTCAGTGAATTTCTCAATTTGAGAAATATTTATCATGGTTCCGGGGCATCCTCTCAGGCAGAGAAGTTCGCCTCCTGATCCCGGGGGAGGAATTGCGGGCCTGGCTTTTTGTATAACAATTTAAGATAGTTCTAAACTCATTATTTTTAGAGTTTTTGGCAAGCCAATTGCAAGTATAGGGGAAGGGCTTGATTTTGTCATAACGTGAGGAACTGAATATATGCGCAGCATATCCTCTGCCTTTCCCTGGAACCAGGTAAAATGGCGCTCCAAAGAGGAACATCGGATACAAACCCTGGACCTGGCCCTCAAAATCCTGGTCCCGTTAATCCTGTCGGCCTGCCTGGTAATCTCCTTGAAGGTTGGCTCCTTCGACGGCTACCTGCAGTTGCTGAGCCGCCATAGTTTCGGCTCTCCCCTGATGGCCCTGGGGGCCGGCTTCACTCTGGCTTACCTGGCCTTCCAACTGGTGCGAACCGTGCTGTGGCTGCGCTATAAATCCTATCCCATACCTCCGGGCCAGCTGCCCCGGGTCACCGTCATCATCCCGGCTTACAACGAGGGCGCCATGGTGGAGAAGTCCATCTATGCCGCGGTGGCCTCGGACTACCCGGCCGACCGGCTGGAGATCATCTGCATCGACGACGGCTCCAAAGACGATACCTGGGCCTACATTGACCGCGCCCGCCGGCGCTACCCCAAGCTGATCAAGGCCATCCGCTTCACCAAGAACCGGGGCAAGAAAGAGGGCCTCTACGCCGGCTTCACCCGGGGCAAAGGCGAGTACTTCGTCACCATCGACTCCGACAGCGTCATCAAGCCTGATACCATCAAGCAGGTCATCGCCCCCATGCTCAACGATCCCCAGATCGGCGCCGTGGCCGGCAATGTCAAGGTCTATAACCGCAGCCGCAGTGTCATGGCCCGCATGCTGGCCGTGCGCTTCGTCCTGGCCTTCGATTTCCTCCGGGCCTCACAAAGCATGTACGGCTGCGTCACCTGCACCCCCGGGGCCCTGTCGGCTTACCGGGCCATAGCGCTGAAACCCGTCCTGAAGCAGTGGCGCACCCAAACCTTCATGGGCCTGCCCGCCAACATCGGCGAAGACCGGGCCTTGACCAACTTTGTCCTGCGCCAGGGCTACCACACCTCTTACCAGCGTAGCGCCATCGTCCACACCATGGTCCCCGAATCCTATAAGGGCCTGTGCCGCATGTATCTGCGTTGGGACCGCAGCAATTTCCGGGAAAATTGGGTCCAGCTCAAGTTCATCTTCAGCAAGTACCGGACCAAACACCGGCTGCTGCCCATCATCGACTTTTTCATGACCCAGATCGAGTTCCCCCTGACCTACCTCTTCCTGGGCATGCTCCTCGTCTCCTTCTGGCTCTACCCCATCGTCATGGTGAAATTCCTGGCCGGGCTGGGGGTCTTCACCCTGGTGTGGATGTACTACTATATCCACCAGGAACGGGACATGGACTTCATCTACGGCATCATCTACTCCTACTTCGCTTTCTTCGCCCTCCAATGGGTGCAGCCCTACGCCTGCATCACCGTCAGAAACGACCGCTGGCTAACGCGCTAAGCGCGATAATATAGAGAAAGGTTCAGGGAGGGGCAGAGCGTGAGCTTTGTCCCTCCCTGGCTTTTTATAGATAGCTATCAGCCGTCAGCTTTCAGCTTTCAGCCAAAAACCAAGGTTGTCTGAAGCGGAGCTTGGGAACCAGCCGTTTATGGGCCTCCGGCCCACCCAAAACCATGAAACTGGCGGCACAGGCTTTCCATCCTATGCCTGGACACCCGAGGGCGGGTCTCCTACACTTTCAGAGCAGAAAAAAGCCAGCATCGTCTCCCTTGTTTTTTTTCCCTTTTCGCCTTTTCCCCTCTTCCCCTTTTCCCCCTTTTCAAAACCTGGCGCCCAGGCCCTCGGCGTACCCGGTGAGTTCGGCGTAGCCCAGGCCTTTGACCGGGACGCTGTTTTTGACGCCCTCAATCTTGACCTGGCCTTCCCAATAGGTGACCTTGGCCGGGGCCGCGGGCCGGATCTCCTGATCGGGCAGCGCCGGGGAGAGCCTCAGGCGGTAGCCGGCCCCGGGGATGATGATCTCCCAGCCAGCCGGGTATTTGGCCTGAGTATGGGGGGAAGTCCAGGCACCGGTGGGTTTGACCGTAAAGTCGTTGAGTTTCAGGTGGCGGGTATTGCCCTGGAGATCGATGAGGGTGCCGGCGGAGGCCGGGTCCACCGAGCCGTCTTTATGGCGCAAGAGGTAAAGCATAACCTCCCAGCCATCTTCCAATTGGAGGCTGAACCAGTCCCAGCCCGCCAGATTCGGGGCCATGGCGCTGGTAAAAAACTCATGGTCCATCCAGCTCTCGCCGGTTACTGCCAGTTGGCGGCCATCCACGGTGATGTTGCCTCGGGTATCGAGCCGGGGCAGAGAATAATAATGACTGGCCGCCTCAGACGTCGCCGACTTGCGGCTGTAGCCGCCGTCGCCATGCAGGGCCGGGGGTTTCAGGGGCTTGAGCGCCAGGTCCAGCCCCAAACCGCCGTCTTGGGCCTGCAGGTGAAATTCATCCCCCCTAAGTTCCGCCCGCCAGTCGTCGATCCAGACCTTCATAACCCCAGCCGCCGCCCCGGACAGACCCAAGGCCCCCCGGCCGGATTTCTCCTTAAAGAAAAAGGTGCGTCGGGCCGTGTCCGTGATGGCCAGGTGGGCGAAATAAACGGTGTGCAGCGACCAGGCGGAGCGGGCCTGGGGGTCGGGTTTCCGTAAGGCGACCCGGAAGAAGGTGAGTTGGTAGCCGAAAGACTCCCCCGAGGCGGCCTTGAGG
>Ga0351880_1038_pt1 | contig 39732 bp, 30 predicted proteins | sample BONcelFGM3001E13_FD_206766 | JGI IMG/M metagenome (GOLD analysis project Ga0351880, IMG submission 206766) | Enriched cells from coal bed in the Powder River Basin, Montana, United States - BONCAT cells FGM rep3 HSBNCT.FGM.300.1.E13 ...
TGTTGGGGCGACCCATGCCAAACAGCAGCACCATCTCCGCCGTCCATACGCCCAGCCCGCGCTCGGCGGCCAACATGCGGATGGCCTGCGCGTCGTCCGCGGCGGCCAGCGCGTCAAGGTCGAACGCGCCGCTGTGTACGCGCTCCGCAAAGGCGTGCAGGTAGCCTGCCTTGCGGTGGCTGGTGCCCAGCGCCTGTATGCCGCCCGCGCCCAGCCCTAGCAGCGCCGCGGGGGTCGCCCCGCCCGCGCGGGCCAGCAGCCGCGCCCACAGGGTGGCAAGCGCCGCCGTGCTCACCTGCTGGCCCAAAATGTGCCGTGTCAAAGAGGCGAACAGGTCGCCGTCGGCCTCGCGGCGGATGGGCCCGATGCGACTGATGGCCGCCCCCAGCATCCTGTCGCGCGCGCACAGGTAGGCAACTGCGGCGGCGTCGCACGAAACATGCATGCTGACCACCTCCCATGGCCATATCATACCACAGTCGCGGGCGCATTTCTTCCCCAATACGGACGTGCAATTCGCGCGCCCTGCGCGGGGCTGGGCAGCGGCGCGGCCGGTTTTTTGCCCGCGTTTGGCCACGCCGCGCCGTGTCATGCCGGATACGGCAAAAAAACAGTTGTGGGTTGACATGCCGCGCGGGCTTGCGGTATACTTTATTCGGTGAAAGTTGGCTTGTGTATAATGAGCGTACGGGCGAGGGCGGCGGTACCGCCGGTCTTGCTGTAGGCGCTGGGCACGACGCTCGCGCTGGCGGCGCACGCAAGCCCTCAGCCCCTTCGCGGGCGGAAACGCCCAGTGCCGCGCACGGGCGCGTGGGGCTGGCGCTGTTTTTTGTGCGCCCGCGGCGCAAACGACCGGAATCAATTCAACGTATGTTGATTGAATCAATTAAACCAAGGGAGATGCCAACATGGAGCAACTCTGGCTCGTCGTATCAATCGTGGTATCGTTGGCCGCGTTCGCGGTCGCGGCGTATTTTTACGCCTGGGTCAAAAAACTGCCAAGCGCGAATGAGAAGATCGACAAAATCGGTTTGCTCATCCGTGAGGGCGCGTTCACGTTCATCAAGCGCGAGTACAAAACGCTGCTGTACTTCTGCGGCGCGGCGGCGCTGCTGATTCTGCTGTTCCTGCCCGGCCCCATCTGGGCCAGCACGAACGTGTGGAAAAACATCGGCATGACGCTTGCCTACCTGTTTGGCACGGCGCTGTCCGGCACGGCGGGCGTGGTGGGCATCAGCATTGCGACCATCGCCAACGTCAAGTCCGCCTCCGCCGCCAAGGAGGGCATCGCGCCTTCGTTCATGGCCGGTTTCCGCGGCGGCGCGGTCATGGGCATGGCGGTGGTGGCCAGCTCGCTGATTGGCGCGGCCATCCTGTACCTGATCACGGGCGAGCACAGCATCATCATGGCGTTCAGCTTTGGTGCAAGCTCGCTGGCCCTGTTTGCCAAGGCGGGCGGCGGCATCTTCACCAAAACCGCCGATATCGCGGCGGACCTGGCCGGCAAGGTAGAGCTGGGCATCCCTGAGGACGACCCCCGCAACCCCGCCGTGATCGCCGATAACGTGGGCGACAACGTGGGCGATGTGGCCGGCATGGGCGCGGATCTGTTCGACAGCAATGTGGCCTCCATCGCGGCGGCACTGGTCATCGGCTCGGCGCTGGGCCGGGTGGATCTGGTGTTCTGCTTCGGCTCGCTGGGGCTTTTGGCCTCCATTGTGGGCGTGCTGCTGTCCCGCATCGGCAAGAACGGCGACCCGGGCCGCGCGCTCAACCGCGGCACCTACGTTACCTGCGGCATCTTTGCTCTGCTCACGCTGGCCGCTACGCTCATCAGCGGCTTCCCCCTGCAAATCTGGGGCGCTTCCATGCTGGGCATGGTGGCCGGTGTGGTGATCGGCATCACCAGCGAGTTCTTCACCGGCGACGATAAAAAGCCCGTGGCCATGGTGGCCAAGGCCTGCCAGAGCGGCCCGGCGTTCACCATCCTCTCCGGCTTCAGCTACGGCCTGTGGAGCACCCTGCCCTCGATGGCCGGTATCGGCTTGGCCGCGCTGTTTTCCTATCATCTGTGCGCACCGCTGGGCGGCAACTATGCCATGCTGGGTATCGCCATGGCCGCGCTGGGTATGCTGTCGGTCGTGGGTATGATCATCAGCAACGACGCCTACGGCCCCATCGTGGATAACGCGCGCGGCCTGGCCGAAATGGGGCACCTGGGCGACGATGTGCTGGAGATCACCGACAAGCTCGACTCCGCGGGCAACACGTCCAAGGCCATCACCAAAGGCTTCGCCATCGGCGCTGCGGGCCTGACTGTGATCGCGCTGCTGGGCGCCTTCATTGAAAACGTGGAAGCCGCGGGCGGCAGCGTGAACCTGAACCTGATGAACCCGCTGGTGTTCTTCGGCGTGCTGGTGGGCGCGGCTGTGCCCGCGATTTTCTCCGCCATGCTCATTTTGGGCGTGGATCGCAACGCGCAGGTGATGGTCGCCGAAATCCACCGCCAGTTCAAGGAAATCCCCGGCCTTGCCGAAGGCAAGGAGGGCGTTGTGCCTGAGTACGGCAAGTGCATCGACATCGCCGCCAAGGGCGCGATTCGCGAGCTGATCCCCGCGGGCCTTGCGTCCATCGTCATTACGTTTGTGGTGGGCCTCATCGGCGGCGTAAACGCCGTGGGCGGCTACCTGGCGGGCAACATCGTAAGCGGGCTGTTGCTGGCGCTGCTCATGAGCAACGCGGGCGGCCTGTGGGACAACGCCAAGAAGTTCGTGGAAGCGGGCAACTTTGGCGGCAAGGGCAGCGACGCGCACAAGGCCGCCGTCATCGGCGACACCGTGGGCGACCCCTTCAAGGACACCGCCGGCCCGTCCATCAACACCCAGATTACCGTGGTTTCGCTTGTTTCCTCGCTGGCGGCTGGGCTGTTCGTGTCCGCGTCGCTCATCAAGTAAGCCGATGGATCAGAACACGGTTCAAAAGGGCAATGCCAATGCCGAGGGGGGAAAAACCTCCCTCGGCGGCATCCTCTTTAACATGCTCAAAGGCGCGCTCATCGGTACGGGCGCGATTTTGCCCGGTATCAGCGGCGGCGTGCTGTGCGTTATCTTCGGCATCTATCAGCCGCTGATGGCGCTGCTCACGCATCCGTTTCGCGAGCTCAAAAAGCGCTTTTGGTTCTTCGCAACGGTGCTGTTCGGCTTCGCGGTGGGCGTGCTGGGCATTTCCAAACTGCTCAAAATGGTCATGGACGTGGCAGGGAGCCCCGCCATGTGGCTGTTCATCGGCCTGATTTTGGGCACGATGCCCTCCCTCTGGCAGCAGAGCGGCAAGCAGGGCCGCAGCGCGGGCAACATCATCGTGGGGCTTTTGGCCTTTGCCGTGCTGTTTGTGTTTCTGCTTTGGATCAAGGGCAGCGGCTCATTCACGTTTAGCCCCGGCTTCTGGTTGTGGTTGGCGTGCGGCGCGCTGTGGGGGCTGGGTTTCATCGCCCCGGGCCTGAGCCCGTCGTCGATCTTCTTCTTCATTGGGGTCATGGCGCCCATGATGGACGGCATCTCGCGGCTGGACATGAGCGTGATCCTGCCCATGGGCTTGGGCCTGATCGCATGCGCGCTGGCGCTTTCGCAGGGCATTGGCTGGCTGCTTACGAACCGCTTCGCAGGCTCCATGCACGCAATCAGCGGCCTTGCAATGGCCTCGACGGTTGCCATGATCGTAGCGCCGGAGCTGAGCCTGTGGCCCGCCACGGTGGGCCAGGGCCTGGTGTACGCAGCCTGCCTTGCGGCGGGCTTCGCGGTGGCCATGTGGATGGAGCGCATGAACAGGAAGTTTGAGGAAAGCGGCCTGAAAAGCTGAGCGCGCGTGCGCTAAGGCCATCAACGCAAACACCGCCGGGCACACCGGCGGTGTTTGCGTAATACGGTTTCCAATGCTCCTGCGGCATCCATCGCGAGCAGCTTTGTGCGATGGCGAGGTACGGAGGCTGCGGCGTTGCGGAGCCGCGCAGCGCTTTGACGGCGAAGGCAGCGAGCCGACACGCACGATATAAGCGGTGGGGTTCCAAAATCGGTTCAGGCCGCCCGCCGAAGGAAACGGTTGCAAATGCGCAAATGTCAGGTACAATGGGTGCATACGACATATCGCAAAGGGGAGGCAAAGCCATGGACGCGCGCCAACACCCGAGCATCGGCTGCTGTGGCATCGACTGCGGCCTGTGCCCGCGCCACTTTGCGGCGGGCGCAAGCCGCTGCCCGGGCTGCGGCGGCGAGGGGTTCGCACAGGTGCACCCGCCCTGCGGGTTTATTACCTGCTGCGCCAAAGCGCATGGGGCGCAGGTGTGCGCGCAGTGCGAACGCTTTCCCTGCGCGCGCTTTGAGCGCGAGACGGGCGAGCGTGACAGCTTTGTGCTGCACCGCCGCGTGATGCCAAACCAGCACATGATACAGGCGCACGGCCTGCCCGCGTTCCTCATGCAGCAGGCGGAGCGCATCGCGTTTCTGGAAACAGCCCTGGCCCGATTTGACGACGGGCGCAGCAAGGGGTACTTTTGCATGGCGGCCACGCTTCTGTCGGCGGACGGCCTGCGCGGCGCGCTTGCGCGGGCGGAGGCGGGCGCGCCGCTGCGTGCGGAGCTGGCCCGCGTGGCCGATATGGAAGGACAGGAGTTGAAACTGCGCACATGAACGCAAACGACGTTTTATCCGAATTGGCCCTACTTGCCAACGAACGGGTTAAAAAGCGCTATGTGAGCCTTGGTGCGCGCGAGCCGCTCTTTGGCGTGGCGACGGGGGCGATGAAGCCGCTGTTCCGCCGCATCCGCAAGGATCAGGCGCTGGCGGAGGCGCTGTATGCCACCGGCAACTTTGACGCGATGTACTTCGCGGGCATGATTGCCGACCCCGACGCCATGCGCGGCGCGGATTTTGACCGCTGGATGGAAACGGCCTACTTTCCCATGCTCTACGATTTCGTGGTGGCCGTAACGCTGGCCGAGGCGGCCTGTGCCCAGCCGGTGGCGGACCGCTGGCTTACAAGCGGCGATGAGCGGTTTGTGTCCGCCGGATGGTCGTGCTTCGAATGGCTGCTGGGCTGGAAGACGGATGCTGCCTTTGACCCCCAGAAAATACGCGCGATGCTTTCGCGTGCTCAATCTACTGTCGCCGCCCAGTCTGCGCACCTGCGCGAGGTGATCGTACGCTTTGTAGCCGCCGTAGGCGTGTCCTACCTGCCGCTGCACGCGGAGGCGCTGGCGGCGGCGGAGGCCATGGACACGGCGCTTGCGGCGGCGGGGGGCGATCTGCCGCCCTCGGCCGCCGCGGCCATCCGCGCCATGGCGGACAGGGGCAAGATCGGCTTCAAGCGGCGCGCCGTGCGCTGCTAGAGGCGTGGCTGCGCCGCAACTGGCCCGCAAGGGCTTGATACGGTTTTAACCCGTAACACTTCGACCTTGCGGCACGTTGGCCCGCTGACTTCGCTCAGAAGGCTTGCCGCAGCCCCGCTGCGCCGCTGCCTTACGCTTTCTCGTCATAAGCCGAAATCGCTGGCGATGCAGGGCACATGAGGGTTTGAAACCATAGAAGGAGGGTTTGTCCATGGAGGATCATCCGGTGCGCGCGGTGGTGCTGCAAAGCAGCTGCCCGCACTATCAGGCGGGCGACGCGGTGGTGTTTGAGGGCGCGTTGATCGCGGCGGACAAGAGCGCCGCGCTGTGCATGGTGGCGCTCAACGCAATCTACCCCTTTCTCTATGCGGCGCGCCGTGGCGGCAGCGTAAAGCCCACGCCGGTTCAGTGCCCGGACTGCGAGGAGTGCGTGCGCTTTTGCATCGAGCGGCTGGACTGATATGATTTCAGAACGTTAACGCTACTATATCGCGGCCCTTTTGCCCGCTGACTGCGTCGCGAAGTCTCGACGTAGCGCCGCTACGCGTTCGCTTCCGCTCCCCGTCATAGACCAATATCGCTAGCGGTCTATGACGCATGAAGAATTTGCCATAGTATGAGCGGCACAGCACGGGCACGGTGGCGCGGGCTTTAGCCCGCGCCGTGTTTGCGTTTGGCGGCAGGCGTGCGGGCGCGCAACAGCCGCTTCTTGACAGGTGCAAGCGCCGTGCTATAATGGGGGTACCACCGATAAGGAAAAAACTGACTGTTCGTCTGAACAATACACAGACCGTCGCGCCTGGTGTGCGGAGGTACAAACCGATGAAACAGAAACGCTTGCTATCGATCCTTGTGGGGCTGGCGCTGTGCGTTGCACTGCCCGCCGCGGGCGACGAGGCCGCGCCTGAGCCCACAGCCACCTATTCGCCGGAACAGCTGGTGCAGCTGTGGTATCAGGTTGGCACGTTACTGCGGGAAAACGGCGATTACCCCTATGTGGAGCTGCAAAAGGGCGACAAGGGCTACGAGGTGCGCGCCCTGCAAACCCGTTTAGCGGAGCTTGGCTACTACGGCAAGAAGGTCGTGGACGAGTTTGGCGCGGGCACGCACGCCGCCATGCGTCTGTTTGAGCAGGTGAACCGCCTCAGGGTGGATGGCATCGCCTCGGTGGCGGACCAGCGTCTGCTGTTCAGCAACCTTGCGCAAGCCGGCAACGGCGCGGTGCCAACACCGGCCAAGGGCGCGGCTTCGCCGGAGCCGACGGTCACGCTGAAGGGGCATTATACGGTTGGCCTGCAAACCATTGACCCCGCTATACTGGGCGACCTGTTTGCCACGCCGACCCCGAAACCGACGATCTACATTCCGCCCATCGATTTTCCGGATCTGGATATCTCTTGGCCGTAACACCGGCGGCGCGGCTTTGGAACGCCGCCGCGGTGCCGGGGCCGTGAAACTGCATGGGGAAACACGCCTGAGAGCTTGCCTTTCAGGCGTGTTTCCAATAAACTTGCATCCTTCTTTGCGTGTGTCAGGCTGTCCAAGAACCCCCGCCGCAGCGATGAAGGGTCAGGGGGCGATGCCCCCTGCGGGGTTTGGGGCGAGCCACAAAGCCTTATCCATAAAGACTTACATCAATTATGCAGTCAGCCCGAAGGGTGCGAGGCGAGCGGTAACAACCCATGGTAATATTCTTTGACAGCCCTGCGCGTGCGGCGTTACGCCTTGGGGTATTCGTTGCACAGCAGGCGATAGGGCGGCTCGTCCTCCTGAATGGTGGGAAAGCGCCCCAGCGGGTTCAAAAAGCGGTTGTCGGTGTTGTCGTCATTGCACATGGACACCTCGCCGATCAGCACCGAACCGCCGCCCTTGGGGATGGTAAACTCGTGGTAGCAGTAGGGGTACAGGGTCAGGCTTTCGCCGGGCTTAAGCACCACCTGGCTACCTGCGGGCACGGTGTAGCGGCGGCCGTCGCGGTAGATGGGCACATCGGTATCGGCCAGCTGCTCGTCCGGCGTGGCGTTGTACAGGGTGTAGACGATGTCGTTGCCGCCGCGGTTGATGATATCTTCCATCTTGTGCCAGTGAAAGTGCATGGGGCTTACCTGCCCCTCGTCGCACATGATGATCTTTTCGGCATAGGTTTTGGTGTACTTGGGGTCGTGCACGTTGCCGTTGCGCAGGGTGATCAGCGCAAGGCCCAGGCTGGCGTAATCGCCCATACCGTAGTCGGTCACGTCCCAGCCGAGCATGTTGTCGCGGATCTCGTCATACTCGTGCCCCTTGGTTTGCCAGGCTTCAGGCGTGAAGCTGAGGAACGGCGGGATGGCGAAGCGGTAGTCGTTGAGCATGGCCTCGAAGCGTTTGATGATGCGGTTTACCTCGGATCGTTTCATGGCGGGCTTTCCTTTCTATTCTAAGTTTGCGTGGTATTGCCACAGCGACGCAATGTCCAGCTGCCTGCGCGCGATGATCATCATGGCTACGGCGTCGCCCAGCAACAGCAGGCTTTGCTCAAACAGCGACGTCATGGGCTGGCGGGAGTCGATCTCGTCCTGCAAATACTGCTTGGTGCGCACGGGGATGCGCACCATGAACGCCGCGATAGCGCTGAGCTCGCTGTGCGGGTTGCTGCCGATGTGCACGACCTTTGCGCCCTTTGCGTGCGCCAGCTTGGCGATGCCCACGGGGAACAGCGTGGCCCCGCTGCCGCTGCCCACGATCAGCAGATCGGCGGGGGTGATGGCGGGCTCGGTGATCTCGCCCACGATGTGCGCGCGCACGCCCAGGTGCGCCATCCGCTTGGCAAAGGCAGATAGCGACAGCAGCACCCGACCGACGCCCACGAAAAACACCTGCTGGGCGGAGAGGATGGCGTCAGTGAGCGCCTCTACCGCCTGCGGCTGTACCGCGCCCAGCGATGCGGCCAGCTCGGCCAGTATCTGCGCGCGCGCGGCCTCAAACCCGATTGGTTCAGTCATGGGGTTTCCCTCCCTGTTCGTTTGCATAGTGCACCAGTAGCTTGGCGGAGGCTTGCAGGTCATTTTTATCAAGGCAGGTGCTGCCCGCCACGAAAATCTGCGCCGCGCCGTGCCCATAGGCTTGGATGTTCTGCCGCGAGATGCGCCCGTCCAGCTCGATTTGCGTTGGCAGCCCGCACGCGTCGATCCGTGCGCGCAGGTCGCGCACTTTGCGGTCCGCGTAGGCTACCTGCGCCTCGTTTTTGCTGCCCGCGTAGCCGGGGTTGATCAGCATCAGCTCCACCACGTCGCACTTTTCCAGCACATAATCAAGGCTGCAAAGCGGGGTGGCGGGCTTGAGCGCAACGCCCGCGCGCACCCCTGCGGCGCGGATCTCGTTGAGCCAGTAATCGACGTGCGGCTCGGTTTCGATGTGGAACACGATCTGCTCCACGCCGATGCAGAGCAGCTCGCGGATGAAAAACTCGTTGCGCACGGCCATGATGTGGCAATCCAGCGCCAGCGCGGTGGCCCCGCGCAGGGCGCGCACCGTGTCCAGCCCAAGGGGCATACAGGGGCTAAAGTAGCCGTCCAGCAGATCCAGATGCAGCATGGGCACGCTCGCGCCCTCCAGAGCCCGCACGGAATCCAGCACGCGCAGCGGGTCGCACACCGATATGAGGGAGGGCGATATCGCGGGGGTTTTGGCAAAGGCTTGCAGGTTCATGGGTTACCCTCCGTTTCGGTTGGCCGCGCATCTCGTGCGAAAGCGCGGATGATTGCTTGCAGGTTCATGGGCTGCCCTGCGCTTCGGTTGGCCGTGCACCGTGCGCGGAAGCGCGGATGATGGCTTGCAGGTTCATGGGCTGCCCTGCGCTTCGGTTGGCCGTGCACCGTGCGCGGAAGCGCGGATGATGGCTTGCAGGTTCATGGGCTGCCCTTCGCTTTGATTCGCCGCTTGAGGCGTGCGGGGGTGCAGGCAACTAATTGCAGGGTCATACCGCGCCATCTGCCTCGTAGCGGTGCACCTGCGCAAGCGTGGGCAGCGACTCGATGGCCCCTTTGCGCCGCACGCACAGCGAGCCGCTTACCGCGCCCATGCGCAGCGCTTCGCGGAGGTTTGCGTGCGTGATGTGCGCCGTTTGTGTTACGCCCGCGCGCAGCAGGCTTGCCAAACACGCGCCCCAGAACGCGTCGCCCGCGCCGGTGGCGTCCACGCAGGCGGCGGGCACGGGGGGCACGCGCAACTCCTGCCCCTGATGCCAGCAAAGCGCGCCATCCGCCCCCATGGTGAGCGTTACCACGGCAACGCCGCTTTCCCGCGCGGCGGCCAGCAGTCCGTCGCGCCCGCCAAAGAGGCACAGCTCCTCCTCGCTCACCTTGAGCAAATCGATAACCGGCAACAGGGCCAGCACCGCGCGGCTTGCCGCCGCCGCGTCGCCGCCCCACAGAAGCGGGCGGTAGTTCACGTCAAAGCTGGTCATGCGGCCCAGCGCGCGCGCGCGGCGCAGCGCGTGGGCGGTGGCATCCGCCGCCGTGCCTTTGGACAGCGAGCACGAGCCGGCGTGCACCACCGTGGCGGCCTGTATGTCCGCGTCCCGCACATGGGCGGGGGTCAGCAGCATGTCCGCCCCGGGCTTGCGCGCAAAGGTGAAGCTGCGCTCGCCGCTGTCGCTCAGGGTCACGAAGGCCATGGTGGTCACAGCCTCGTCGGTCAGGTCGCAAAGCAGCGGGGTCACGTTGTTCTCGCGCAGGGTGGCCAGCAGAAAGCGGCCAAAATCGTCATTGCCCATCATGCCCAAAAACGCGGCTTGCCCGCCCTGCCTGCTTACGGCAATGGCCACGTTGGCAGGCGCGCCGCCCGCCTTGCGGATGTACACGCCCGGCTGGTCGCCCGGCAGAAAGTCGATCACCATTTCGCCTACGCACAGCACATCCATGTATTACGCCCCCTGCCCGCGCAGAAACGGCGCAAGCGCCTCGCCCGTGAGCACGCGCAGCGTGACGCCCGTACGGATGGCCTCGCCCGCCTTTAGCATGCGCAGGCCGCCTGTTTCCATCTGCTTTTGCAGCCCTTCGGGGTAACAGTTGGACGGCTCCAGCCCCATGACATAATCGCCGCTGGCCATGCACTTCCACTGGATGAAATTGGGCAGATGGGTTTTGTCGTAGCGGATCTCAAGCCCCAGCCCCAGCGCGGTGTTAACCAGCGCGGCGCGGCACACGCCGCCGTGGCTTTCCAGCGTGTGGTAAAACACCTGCTCCGCGTCGCCGTCCATGGGCGGGCCAAACAGGCGGCAATCCTGCCGGGCAAGGCCCTCGGCGGCCTGCGCGTCGCGGCAGCGGGTGCTTGTCGCCTCAAACACGGCGTAGCTGTTTGCATCCAGCAGCGGGTAGCCCGCGTTGATGTGATACATGAGCATCAGCGGCGCGTCGTGCACGTTTTCGTTTTCGATCTCGTCTTCGATGGTGATTTCCGGGCTGCCAAGCGATGTGGTCACGGTGCGGCGCAGCACGATGTTTTCGCCAAACAGCGCGGCCTCGCGCATTTCGGCGGTCACGCTCAGGGTGTATTCGTCGCCCTGCCAGCGGGTTTGCGCGCCGTGCTGGCAGGCGGGCGAGGTGCGCAGGTACCCGTGCTGGGGCAATGTGCGCCCGCCCGGCAGGGTTTGCAGGCCGCCCACGTTGCCAAACCCGCAGGTAAACAGCATGCCGCCGGTGATGCTTTTGGCGGCGTTGGGGCCGTCGCCATACCACAGGGGGGCCATTTCGCCGCTGCGCGCCACAAAGTGCAGGGGCATACCGGCATACGTCAGCGACGCCAGATCCATACACTTGTCGATGTTCAGCGTAAAGGCAAGCGGCCCGCTGGTCACCTGATATACGCCCAAGCCCTTGGCGCGCCCGTTTTCATGCGTGAGGCGGCGGATGCCCGCCACAGCCTCGATGCTGCCCACGCGGCGCAGCAGGTCCGCCTTGGTGTGTTGCTTCCCGTACAGTGTTGCCATGCGACCCCGTCCTTTATATCGAATATTTGTGGTCACCTGTGGTATATGCTGGAAACGAACAAAAACAAGCGTTCATTATGTATATTTGTGCGCATATCGGCAAGCCTGTGCAAAAACCGATACCGACGCCGGAGTATGCCCTGCGCGCATGGCGCGGCTGGGTTGGCCCATGCGGCAAGCGTGTTGCCGCCGCCCACGCCCCGCAGGGCGTTACTGCCCCGCCTGCGTATCACGCGGGTTTGCGCGGGGCGGTTTGCGCAGCGCGATAGGCGGCATCAAACGCGCGTCAGCACCGGTATGGGTTTTCAATGGATACGGGCGCGGGCAGCGCGCAACTGTCCATGAAGGCCGTAAGCTCCGCCTGCGTGGTGTTGCCCTCCATGGGCCCGCGCATCTCCACGGCCTTTGCCCCCGCCGCGCTGGCACGCGCCAGCGCCTGCGCAAGCGGGAGCCCCGCACACAGCCCCGCCAGAAACGTGGCGTCAAAGCAGTCGCCCGCGCCCGTGGGGTCCACCTCGCGGGCGGGGTAGACGGGGGCGCGCAGCGCCGTTTCCCGCGTATACAGGCACGCGCCGCGCGCGCCGTCTTTGACCACCACGGTGCGCGCGCGCTGGGCCAGCAGCGCGGCCACAGGCTCCGTTTCGCGGGGCAGCAGCAGCGCAAGCTCGCTCTTGCCGCTGAGCAGCACATCGGCTGCGTCCAGCACCTCCTGCATGTGGGCGGCGGCCGCGCCGTGCATCAGCTCGGGCCGTATGTTGGGGTCAAAGCTCACGCGCACGCCGCGCGCTTTGGCAAGCCGCACCGCGCGCACGATGGCCTCGCCCATCGTAGGGCTGCCGGTGATGGAGCAGCCCATCACGTGCAAATAGCGCGCGCCCGCCACCAGCGTCTCGTCCACATCCTCGGGGGCCAGCTCGCCGCACGCCGCCTTGGCAAAATGGAAGATAAACTGGCGCGACCCGTCTGCGAAATACGTGACAAACGCAACGCCGGTGCTGTTGTCCGCCGTGGCGCGGATGTGCGCGGTGTCCACGCCGTCCTGCGCGAGGCGCTCCAGGTTCAGGCGCGCAAAATCATCCCGGCCTACCTTGGCGATGATCGCGCTGCGCGCGCCCATGCGCGCCGCCTGATCGATAAATATGGCGGGCGCGCCGCTGGGGTAGGGGCCCAGCAGCGTCCCCGGGCGGTAGAACACCTGCCCCGTGTGCTCGGTCAGGATCTCCACCAGAATTTCGCCAATGGTGATGATGTCGTACATAGTGGGCTTCTCCTCATTCGTGTTTGTGCTCGTTATTTTTTCGTTTCGGTAGGTAAATGCCATTTCTAGAAATTTTCGAAAAGAAAACGCTAAAAATGTTGACATGTTCCCCTCTGTGTGCTAGTATAACATCACAAACGAAAACAATCAAGCATTTTTCAATCACCCGCACAAGAAATTGGCGAAACGATGCTTGATTGATTTCGGGGGCCGAGAAAAGGAACAAACCAATCACAAAACGAATTAAATTGTAGTAACGCGTGAGAACTACAATTTAAAATATAACCATACATGGAGGTATCCCACATGAAGAAACTGGTATCCATCCTGCTCGTGCTGGTCATGGCGCTGGGCCTTTGCTCCGTCGCGTTTGCAGAAGACTACACCCTGGGCTTCATCCTTGGCAGCCGTGAGCACGCCTTCTACAACACCATCGAGTCCGGCATCAATGCCGCCGCCAAAGACCTTGGCTTCACCGCCGTGGTGCTGGAGAGCGACCTCAAGGGCGATGTGGCTTCGCAGCGCATCGAGGATCTGGTGGCCAGCAAGGTAGCCGCCATCTCGCTGGCGTGCAATGAGCCCGCGGGCGTGACCAACGCCATCATTAACGCCGACGCGGAAGGCACCCCCATGTTTACCTTCGACTGCACCACGACGCTGACCGACGTCATCAAGAGCTTTGTGGGCACTGACAACTACGCGGGCGGCGTGGTGGGCGGCAATGCCACCATCAAGACGCTGGAAGACCTGGGCAAGACCGACGGCGCCGTGATCGGCATCATCGGCTATCCCGAGCCGCAGAGCTGCATCGACCGTGAAAACGGCTGGTACAGCGTGGTCAACGAATACAAGGACAAGTACAACCTGACCATCGTCAACATCGGCAACTACAAGGGCGATGCCGATACCGCGCAGCAGCTGATGGACGGCGCGCTGGTGGAGCATCCGGACATGGCGGTCATCTTCACCGTGGGCGACCCCGCCTGCATCGGCGCGCTGGCAGCCATCAAGAACGCCGGCGCCACCACCAAGATGATCGGCTTTGACGCCAACCCCGAAGCGCACGAAGCCATCCTGGATCCGGTGAACGGCGAGATCTGGATCGCGGACGTCGCGCAGGATCCCTACCAGATCGGCTACCAGATTTCTGAGCAGATGCTCAAATACCTGACCACGGGCGCCGTGGACAGCGCGACCATCCTCATCAGCCCGTACCTGGTGGACGCGTCCAACGCCGTCAAGCCCTGAGGAAACGCAAGCATAACCGGATCCGTGGTGGGGGTGTACCGCGCGGTACAGCCCCACCACGCGCATTACGCAGGCAACGCAAAAGGGGTGCGTCATGAAACCTAGCATCAGTGCCGTACACATCAGCAAGCGCTTCCCCGGCGTCAGGGCGCTTAGCGACGTCTCCATCGACTTTTACCCGGGCGAGGTGCACGCGCTGCTGGGGGAAAACGGCGCGGGCAAATCCACGCTGATCAAGATCCTCTCCGGCGTATACACACCCACCGAGGGGCAGGTGCTGCTGGACGGCGAGCCCGTGTGCCTGACCAGCCCCCGGCAGGCGTTGGACGCGGGCATCGCGGTGATCCACCAGGAGCTGAGCATCGCAAACGACCTGACCGTGGCGGAGAACATTTTTTTGGGGATGGAACCCCGCAGCAAAAACGGCGTGTTTGTGGACCGCAGGCGCATGAACGACGAGGCCCAGCGCGTGCTGGACATGATGCGCGTGTCCATCCGCGCGACCGACGTGGCCCGCGATTTGACCGCCGCGCAGCAGCAGATGGCAGAAATCGCCAAGGTGATCATCCACAACGCGCGCGTGGTGGTGATGGACGAGCCCACCTCCTCGCTTTCCGAGCATGAGATCAACGCGCTGTTTGGGCAGATACGTTTGCTGCGCCGCCAGAACGTGGCGGTCATCTATATATCGCACCGCCTTAAGGAGATTTTTGAAATCTGCGACTGCGCCACGGTGCTGCGCGACGGGTGCTTTGTAACCAGCCGCCGCATCGCGGACACCACCGAGAAGGAACTGGTCGCCTCCATGGTGGGGCGCGAAATGAAGGACTACTACAACCGCCAGCCGCACACGCGCGGCGCGGAAACCCTGCGCGTGGAAAACCTGTGCGGGGGCAAATGGTTTCAGGATGTTACCTTCAGCGCCTATCAGGGCGAGATACTGGGCATCGCGGGGCTGATCGGCGCGGGGCGCACCGAGGTGATGGAAACCATCTTCGGCGCGCGCCAGCGGCAAAGCGGCAAGGTGTTTGTGGGCGGCAAGGAAGTGTGCTTTGAAAGCCCCAAGGACGCCATCGCCGCCCGCATCGGCATGGTGACCGAGGACCGCCGCCGCACGGGGCTGATGCTGCAGGCCACCGTGCAGGATAACGTTGTGCTGCCAAGCCTGATCTACCACCACAAGGCGGCCGGCTTTCTGGATTTCAAATGGGAGAAGGACGTGGCCGTGGAGTACGTAGCCAAGCTGGGCGTAAAGACCCCCAGCGTGGAAACGATCATCGCCAACCTTTCCGGCGGCAACCAGCAGAAGGTGATTTTGGCCAAGTGGCTCATCGCCGCGTCGGACATCCTGATTTTGGACGAGCCCACGCGCGGCATCGACGTGAACGCCAAATCCGAGTTCTACGCGCTGATGAATGCGTTTGTGGCGCGCGGCGGCACGGTGGTGATGGTATCCTCCGAACTGCCGGAGATCATCGGCATCAGCGACCGCATCCTGGTGATGCGCGAAGGGCGGCTGACGGGCGAGGTTCCCTGGCGGGACGCCACGGAGGAGAACATCATCTCGCTGGCCAGCCTGCACAACGAACCCGGGGACGCAGCCACACAGGACGAAATGAGGTAAGCCGCCATGCAAAAGAAGGGTTTCGGAGCCTTTGCAAGGAAAAATATGGTCGCGGTGTTTCTGGTGTTGCTGTGCCTTGGCTTTGGGCTTGGCACATCAAACGTGTTCAAAACCGGCGACCTGCGGGGCATCTTTTCCAGTTCCATCTTTTTCAGCGCCAATAACCTGGTAAACCTGACCACGCAGATGGCCATCAACGCGGTGCTGTCGGCGGGGCTTACGTACGTGATCATCCTGGGCGGCATCGACATCTCGGTGGGCTCGGTGGCGGCGTTGGCGGGCGTGGTCGCCATGCTGATCGCCCAGCAGCTGCCCGATGTGAGCACCCCCGTGGCCGTAGTCATACTGCTGGGCTCGGCGGTGCTGGTGGGCACGGTGTGCGGCGGTTTCAACGGCCTGATGATCACGCGCTTTGGTGTCGTGCCCATGATCGCCACACTGGCGATGCTGACCATCGCGCGCGGCCTGAGCTTCGTGTTTTCGGGCGGCAGCTCGGTGTTCGGCGTGGCAAACGTATACAACTGGCTGGGCGGCGCGCGTTTCTGGTCCACGGCGGACAAGCCCACCGGCTGGATCCCCGTGATCACGCTGGTGGTGATCGCCGCGGTGTTCGTGGTGCACACGCTGCTTAGCCGCACGGTGTTTGGCAGGCACATCTACGCCACCGGCTCCAACCGCAACGTGGCGCACCTGAGCGGCATCAACACCAAGAAGATCATCTTCATGGGGCACATCATCTGCGCCATCATGGCGGCGCTGGGCGGGGTGCTCAACGCCTCCAAGCTGCAAAACGGGCAGCCCGCCGCCTGCGACGGCTACGAGATGTACGCCATCGCGGCCACGGTGCTGGGCGGCACGTCGCTGGCGGGCGGGCGCGGCTCGGTGGGGCGCGCGATGTTTGGCGTGGCCATCATCGCAGTCATCAACAACGGCATGAACCTGATGCACATCAACAGCTACTGGCAAAAGGTGGTCATCGGCGCCATCATCCTGCTGGCCGTCATTCTGGACATGGCGCAGAACCGCAAGAAGGAATGACCACAGCACACGGCGCGGCCATACGCAATGCCCTGCACTGCGCGCTACCGCCCTCACGCGGCGGCACGGCGCAAAGCCTGCGGCGGCGCGGGCCGCGGAGGTACCAACTGGCGCATTGGCATGGCCGCGGCGCCGCACGGGAGGGATGCCATTATCAACTGGATTGCGGACAAAACGGAATACTATGCCAGCGACTACATGGACGGCATGGTGCTGGCGCATCCGGAACGCTGGGTCAAGTTCCGCGGGGAAACCAACTGTGCGGTGCTCATGAAAAAAACGCGCAGGGCGGATACGTTTGGCATTGTGATCAGCGGCGGCGCGGCCAACGGCCCGCTCTTCCCCGGCTACGTGTGGGACGGGCTTGCCGACGCGGCGGTGGTGGGCGGGCCCTACGGCGCGCCAAATGCCTACGCCATCTACGAAACGGCACGGCACCTGGGCCAGACACACGGCGTGCTGCTGCTCTACAATAACTTTGCGGGCGATTTCTTAAACAACGACATGGCGCAGGAGCTGCTCACCATGGACGGCATCGCCGTGGAAAGCGTGATCGCCACCGACGACATTGCCTCGGCCGTGGGCGAGGCCCGCTGCGCCCGCAGCGGCTGCGCGGGCATCGCGCTGCTGATCAAGCTGGCAGGGGCGTGCGCAGACAGCGGCATGACCCTTACGGACACCGCCGCGCTGCTGCGCGCCGCCAACGAGCGGCTGGGCACGCTGAGCGTGCACGTATCGCCGGACACGAAAGAAGTGACCTTCGGCAAAGGTTTCTCGGGCGAGCCGGAGCTGTTTGCCCAAACGGGCATCACGCTGCGCATGGCCGTGGAGCGCGCCATGGCGCTGCTGCTGGACGAGCTCAAGCCCGCCGCGGAGGAGAAGCTCTTTCTGCTGGTAAACCGTATGCGCTGCACCAGTTATTCCGACAGCTACAAGGCTGCGCGCATTGCCCATGAAGTTTTAAGCCGCACGCGGCAGGTGCTGCGCACGCGGGTGGCAAACTATTCCAATATCATCGACGTATACGGGTTCGACTTCGTGGTGCTGTGTGCCGATGAACGTTTGCAGGGGTTGCTTGCGGGCGATGTGAACACCGAATGCTTTATGCTTTGAAAGCCGGGTGATTGGGATGCTGCCGGAAGAGCGCAAAAAGATGATCTACGAAATCGTGTGCAAACAGGAATCCGTGCGTGTGAGCGAGCTGAGCCGGATGCTGGAAACCAGCGAGGCCACCATTCGCCGCGACCTGGAGGAGCTGGACGAGCGCAAGCGTGTGATTCGCACGCACGGCGGGGCCATTGCGCCCTATTCCGTGGGCAAGGCCATCAGCTCGCCTGAGCTGATTGACAGCCAGGTGTGCGCGGCGGAGAAGAAGCGCATCAGCCAGTGCGCCTATCAGTACATCCGCGACGACGATACCATCATCACCGACAGCTCTTCCACTGTGATGGAGCTGATTCAGCTGATCGCGACCGGCGAGCGCAAGAACCTGATCATCGTAACCACATCGCCCATGTCCGTAAGCATCCTGAGCGTGTGCAAGGAGTGCAACGTGATTTTGATCGGCGGGGAGTACAACTACACCCACGGCACGGTGGAAGGCTACATCGCCAACCAGATGATCAAGGACATCCGCGCGGACAAGTGCTTCATCGGCATCAACGGCATCGACGAGTCGTTTGGCTACTCCACGCCGCGCCCTGTGGACGCGGAGCTGAAAAGCCTGATGATCAAATCGGCGCGCCAATCCTTCATACTGGCGGATTATACGAAGTTTGGGCGCATGTACTTCGCGCGCGTGGATGCGGATGTGGATTACCTGATCACCGATTCCCGCCACGGCGACGTATCCTACCGGTGGCTGAAAAACCGCACGCACCTGGTATATGCCGACGAAGGAACGAGTGAGAAATGAATGAATTGACCTCGGGTCAGCTGCGGGACGCGCTGATACAGGTTGCTGCAAAGATCGTTGACAACGAGGCAAGGTTGACCGAGCTGGATTGCCAGATCGGCGACGGGGACCACGGCACCGGCATGAAAACGGGCTTTTCCGCCATGATGGAGGCCCTGACCGCCGCGCCGCCCCTGGACATGGGCGAACTGTTGAAACTGGCTGGCGTCACGCTGATACGCGTGATGGGCGGGGCTTCGGGCGTTATCTTCGGCACGCTGTTTACCAGCGGGCTTGAGCAGGTGCGCGGCAAAGAAGCCTTGACGGCAGGCGAGCTGATCGCCTACCTGGAGGCGGGCTACGCGGGCATTGTCAAGCGCGGGCGCTCGTGTCTGGGCTCTAAAACCATGCTGGACGCGCTCTACCCTGCCGTGGAAGCCATGAAGGCAAGCCTTGCCCACACGGCGGACATCGCGCAGGTGTTGGCGGCGGGCTATCAGGGCGCGCTTTGCGGCGTTGAAAACACAAAGGCCATGGTGTCGGTCACAGGCCGCAGCAAAAACTTCCGGCTGAAAACACTGGGCGTACCCGACCCGGGCGCCGTATCGGTATCCATCATCTTTGAGGGCCTGTCGCAATGGGCGCAGGCCAACACAATTGAACTGTAGGAGGAACCCATAGATGGCAATCGAAAAGGTAAGCACCATACTGGGCATGGCGGACAAGGCCAAAACATCGGTACTGGCGTTCAACTGCACGGATTACAGCACCATCAAATGCGTGGTGGACGTGGCCGAGGAGCTGAAAAAGCCCGTGATCTGCATGCTCTACCCCGAGCACGCGGCCGATAAGTACTGGACCAACCCGCGCATCTTTGCGGAAACCGTGCAGTCGGTTGCCAAAAACGCATACGTGCCCGTGGGCATCCACCTGGACCACTGCACCAGCTTTGACTACATGGTGGCCGCCATCCGCGACGGTTTCGACTCGGTGATGTTTGACGGCTCCATGCTGCCGGTGGAAGAGAACGTGCGGAAAACCCGCGAGGTGGTGCGCGTGGCCAAGGCGCTGGGCGCGGCGGTGGAGGCGGAGCTGGGCCGCGTGGGCTTTGCCGACAACATGCGCGACCAGGCGGACGCGGATCTCTACACCAGGCCGGAGGTTGCTGCCAAGTTCTGCGAGGAGAGCGGTTGCAGCTCGGTGGCGGTGGCCATCGGCAGCGCGCACGGCTTCTACAAGGAGACGCCCAAGCTGGATATCGAGCGCCTGAAAGCCATCAACGCCGCCACCGATGTGCCGCTGGTGCTGCACGGCGGCAGCGGCATCCCGGATGCGCAGCTGGATGTGGCTTTCCGCGAGGGCATCAACAAGTTTAACGTGGGCACAGAGTATTTTTACCTGTACTACCAGACGATGCAGAAGTTCTGCGCCGAGGGCAGGCCGGACTTCTTCGACCTGCAACTGGTGGTGCAGGACGCGCTGCGCGCCTACCTGCGCAAGAAGATGCTGCTGTGCAAAATGACCGTGTAATACGATTTGAAACCCTTAACGCTACTATCTCGCGGCGCTTTGGCCCTCTGACTTCGTCACGAAGGCGCCACGTAGCCACGCTATGCCTTCGCCTCCATTCCTCGTCATAGACCAAAATCGCTCGCGATCTATGACGCATGAACGATTTGAAGTCGTATAACCTCGCAGGCCGAAAGGATAATGTAATGGCGACCAATACGCAGACCATGCTCTCACGCGCGCAGGCGGGCGGCTATGCCGTGGGCGCTTTCAACGTGGAAAACCTGGAAATGGCGCAGGCCGTGGTGGCCGCGGCCGCACAGCTGAACGCGCCGGTGATCCTGCAAACCACGCCCTCCACCGTGAAGTACGCAAGCCCCGCGTTGTTTGGGGCCATGCTGGGCGCGCTGGCGGCGGAGGCGGGCGTTACGGCGGCCATTCACCTGGACCACGGCGACAGCGTGGCGCTGTGCGGCGCGGCGGCGGCGAGCGGCTATACCTCCGTGATGTTTGACGGCAGCAAACGGCCCCTTGATGAGAACATCCGCCTGACGGCGCAGGTGGCGGCGACGTGCCGCCCGCTGGGCATCAGTGTGGAGGCGGAGCTGGGCACCGTGGGCGGCAAGGAGGATGGCACGCAGGCGGAAGTCGGCTACACCGACCCCGCCGAGGCCGTGACCTTCGCCCGCGAGAGCGGCGCGGATTCGCTGGCCGTGGCCATCGGCACGGCGCACGGTTTTTACGCGGGCGAGCCAAAGCTGGATTTTGACAGGCTGCAAACCATCCGCGGGCTGGTGTCGCTGCCGCTGGTGCTGCACGGCGCTTCCGGCCTGCCGGACGCGGACATCCGCACCGCCGTGCGGCTGGGGGTGGCCAAAGTCAACTTCGCAACCGAGCTGCGCTGCGCCTATACCGACGCGGTGCGCGCCGCCCTTGCGGATGCAAAGGTGTTCGACCCCAAGAAGTACGGCGCGGCGGGGCGCGAGGGCGTCAAGCGGCTGGTGATGGAAAAGATGGCGCTGTGCGGCTGCGAGGGCAAAGCATAGCGGCGCGCGGGTCGGCACACCCTTGCCGCAGCGGATACGGTTCAGTGTGCGCTGCCCCTTGCGGGGTGTGGGCGGAGGCCCAAAGCGCTGTGACGCAAAGCTTTGCGTAAGCGGCTATGAGATGAGCGCCTGTAGCAGACTACTGTGGTTTTTGAACAGCCCCGGCGCGGGCGCGGCATGGCCGCGCCCGCGCTTTCCCGTATTGCCGCATCGCCTATGGCGCCCGCATTTTGCTGTGCGGCGCTTCTCGCCGTGCTTGCACTAGCCGTGGATGTAGGCCGCGCCCGCGCTTTCCCGTATTGCCGCATCGCCTATGGCGCCTGTATCTTGCTGTGCAACGCTTCTCGCCGTGCTTGCATCGGCGGCGGATATGGGCCGCGCCCGCGCCTTCCGGCAAGGCGCAGGGCAAGGGCGTCCGCGTCTTTTTTAACGGCGGTGTTTGCTGTGCTTGTCCGGCAGGCGGCACAGGCACAGCCGGAAACGGCTTGCACCGCTGCGCCCGCGCATCGTGGTATACTCGCCAACGGATGCCCCCGCGTGCCGCCGCCATGCTAAGCAGGGCGTGCCGCGACGCATTGCGGAAGCCGCACAGCTGCAAAGCGGCGCGCCCCGCGCGGGCAGGAGTACGGGCCGTTTGCGCAGAAAGGTACGCCACGGGAAAGCACGGGGAACGGCCATGCAACCGCCTGCGGCGTGCCGCCGCGCTGCGTCCGTTTGCCCGCCGCCGCCGCGCTTGGCGTGCGGCCAACAGGAAAGGATGGGTTTGACCATGCGAAAGATGCAAGTGTATGCGGTTGCCGTGCTGCTGGCAGCGATTTGCGCTGTTGCCTTTGCTTGCGGTGAGGACGCCACGTCGTCCGCGACGGTGGCGGCGAGGGAGGATACCCCGTTTGCCACCCCGTCGCCGGATGCGGTATACACAGCCGAAGGCAGGCTGAAAACGCTGGGCAAAGAGCGGGTGTTCACCCGCAGCGGCCCCGGCACGGGGTTTCGGGATACTGGCACCTACACGGTGGCGGGCGGGCTGGTGCGCGTGTACACCTGCGCCTTTGACGCGAGCGGCAAGTGCTGGGTGCAGTGCGATTTCCCCTATAAGGACAAGCTGCGGCGGCTCTATACCCGCCTGGAGGATATTGACGCAGCCTGCTTTGACCTGAGCGATGTGCCGCAGGAAGCGCCGCTTGACTACAAGGCGAAGGTGACCGCCGTGACCAAGTTGGGTTACGGCCCGGGGGACGGGTATGCGACCTACGGCAACAGCTTCAAGTCCGCCAAAGGCGCCACGGTCTACATCACCGCGCTGGAGGGGGACTATGCGCAGGTGGAATGGACGACCACCAAGCAGAGCTACCGCGTATGGGTGCCCACCAGCATATTGAAGTACTGACGGCGGCGGGGGTCAGGCTTTCCACACCCGCGGTTCTCAAAGAATCACGTAACGGTTTCAAGACAGGGAGAAAAATGGATATAGGATGCCCCGACGGACAGTGTGCTGGCTGACGAAAGCACACTGTTACGGATGCTTGTGTGTTTCAATATGTATTGACTACGGTAAAATGATGGCGGACGGGGCATTTCACGGGTTGCTCAAAACCGCTCGTATCCATAACGGGCAGATGGGAACAGGGCTCGCGTTTACATGATGATGTTGCGCCCCGGTACTGTGTCAGCGCCGACCGCGCTCCTTTACGGTTTCAAATCCAGCATGTATGATAGATTGCGCGCGGTTTTGTTCTACGGCGAGGAGCGTAAGGCAGCGGCGTTACGGGCCTGTGCACCGCCCTCGCGACGAAGGCATAGGGTAAAAACGCCGCGAGATGGCAGCGTAACGGGTTTGAAATCGTATTGACCAAAGCAGTAAGGAGAGAGATGCGATGGGAAGTAATGAGATGGCAAACGCTTCCAAGAAAGCCGGTTGGCGCACCTTCTTGATGGACGTGCTCATTTGCTCTTTGGGCGCGTACGGCGGCCCCGAGGCGCATTACGGTGTGTTTACGGATCAACTCGTTGTGAAAAAGAAATACCTAACGGAAGAGGAACTGGTAGAGTTAATCGCCCTGACCGGCATATTGCCTGGCCCGAGCAGCACACAAACGATCGTAGCAATCGGATATAAGATGGGCGGGCCGCTGTTGGCATTGCTGACAATGCTGACGTGGGCACTGCCGGCGCTTGTGGTGATGACGCTGCTTTCGTTTTTGGGCGTTTTTTTGGGCGGGCTGAACATATCGCTGGGGGTGCTGCGCTACATCGGGCCGATGGCTGTGGGGTTCATTGTGCTGGCAGCCTTCCGAATTGGCCGCAAGGTGATAAACGACCGGATAACCTTGCTGCTCTTTCTCTTTGGCGGCATCATCACCTATTTTATACGCGAACCGTGGATATATCCGCTGGTTTTGCTTGCAGGCGGAGCTGTGAGCGTCAAGACTGCAAAAGATACGAATGTCTGGAATCCAGTAAAAATCAACCCACCCTGGAAATACCTGATCGCCTTTGTGTTGATAGCGCTTGGAAGCCTTATCCTTACGCTGGTGTGGAACAACAGAATCCTGCATATATTTGAAAGCTTCTATCGCTATGGCTATCTGGTTATCGGAGGCGGTCAGGTTGTGGTTCCCATGATGTACAGCGAATTGGTGGAAGCCAACCAGTACATGACTAACCAGGAGTTCTTGACCGGGTTTGGGCTTGTACAGGGCTTGCCGGGGCCGATGTTCAGTTTCAGTGCCTATGCGGGAGGTATGGCTGCGCGCGGAGGCAGCATACTGACGCAGGTGATGGGGGCGGCTGCCGGAGGGATTGGGATTTTCCTGCCGGGGGTTCTCTTGATATTCTTCGTCTATCCCGTTTGGGAACGATTGAAAGATATAAAAGGTATCAAAATTTCATTAAAAGGAATCATCGCCGTGGCGGGCGGATTGATAGCGGTGGCGGGCATCATACTGATGCAAAAAAGCGGTATTGCGCTGGATAACTTGCTTGTCATGGGTAGTACGGTTGCGCTGCTGTCAACAAAAAAAGTACCGGCGCCGCTCATTGTTGTCGCTGTTATTGCCGCAGGCTTTATACGGTAGATACAGGTAAACAGGTGATTGCGGGCTTGGCATTGAACCGGCACCGCGCCGCGGCGTGCGAATCCGCCGCGTGGCTTCGGTTTCCAGCCCATGATGCGGGCACGCGACAGCGCTTGATCGACTGTGGCATCGTGTGTTGCGAATGCCCAATGTGTCAGGAACGTATGCCTGATGAGGGTTTTCACGATTTATACAGTTTCAAGATCTAAACGCGTCGAGGATCACGAGCGATCATATGCTGTGGTCAGGAGCGGAAGCGAAGGCGTAGCGGGGCTACGTGGCGCTTTCGCGGTGAAATTGCGGTATAAAAGCGCCGTGAGTTTGAAGTGTTGCTGTTAAAATTGTATTATGCCACACTTGCGCCCACATGCAATCACAGGGTGGATTCCGCCAGTGTCACATACCGACCCTTCTGCTGACGGTAGGCGGTATCCAAGGGTTGCTCGAGAAGCGAATAAGCTTTGTTAATGATTTGAAGGCAGCGGTGGAAGCTGAGCAATTGCTCAAACTCTCGCAAGATCAAGTTGATGCAGTTAAAAGAACACTAGCCAACGAATTAAAGCGTGAAAGCAGGAGTAGTTTTTGGAAAAGCGTAGCAGTAAATTTCCTATTCTTTATAGGTGGTGCCATTGTTAGCTATATTGTAAGTAAATTGCCACAATCATAAAAATTAGCCGATAATAAGGTCGACAGAATCGGTGACTTCATGTTATTTTTCCCGTATTTTTATACATTTATAGCACTAGCTTGTTACAGTTGCCTTCCTCGGCAAGTGCGCGGACTTTTTTCCAGAGAAAGTCTGATATGCTCATCTTTCGCTCAAGAACAACGGCAAGCTCATACACAGATACAAGAACAATAGAAACTGTTGATATCACGTTGATAGTAGTAACTCTAGCAATCATATTCACCTAAACTCAACAAAAAGGAAAGACCGTTACAAATCCTTTTACGGTGACATAAGGAAAAGGTCGATGATGTTGATATAAGCGCTAGTGGGGGCTATTTTTGAACAGAGACATGCATATTGGAAAGCCATCAATCATTTATGGTTAAGTAACCGCAATCGTCTGCGCCTGATTCATATTGCTGTATCCCGTACGAGCTGGCAGACAAAGCTGCTAGTTGTACAAGCTAAATCTTTAGCGTGTCCCATAAAAGTGATTGACATGATACAACCCACAGGCTATAATATGGCATCTATTGGTAATCGTTTGTGAGTTTATACTTCACTTGAAGGATAGACTTATATGGAGGCTATCACACCATAAGTTAAATTTCTTGATGGTTCCACTATGTTAACAAATAGTTATTTTTGTTCCAACACTACACAATCCAAATATCATCCTAATAATCGCGAAACATAAGGGAATATCTGGTTAAGTACTAAAAAAGCGAGAATACGATATGACTAAGAAAAAAGCATCACAGCAGGGTAGCCGCGTTTCACTGGAAGACACGGTGCAAATATTCATGTTGTGCTTATGGCTACGGATTCGAATATTTACCAAGTTTCTTCTAGAAATACCCCGGAAAGTATTCATGTCCGTAGTGGCAGTAGTATTCACAATATTCACTATACTGGACAACTTGAATACAAGTGCGTCAGTTATACAGAACACTCAAGGTGGCGGAACAGATATTGTGCGACACCTTCTATCTGCATGGTGGTTCACGCCAACAGTGCTAGTTCTTTTAGTAGTTTATGCATTGTTTTAATATCTAGAACCAAACGAGATAAAGACCTAGATATTTCGTTCGCCATGTTTGCTCATAGTATCTCACATAACGTACGCGATCTTATCTATTGCAAGAGACCAGAAGCTATTAAACAAACAATTGAGGTGATGCTGTCTAACCTAGTGGAAACCCTTGAACAATTCTATGGCAAATCGGGTTTCTCGGCGCACATCCTTCAGGTAGTTAGGGGATCTACCATTGATGACGCTTATGTTGAAAGCGTCTACTGCTTTTGGTATCCATGCAATGATTCGACAACTCTGTCACGGGGTTCTGAAAATTCTAGAATGGTCAAAACTGATACCGAACTTGTGAAAATCGCAAATGGCCAGCGTTTCTTCATGTCAGGGGATGTTCGTTTACATGCACTTAAAAACCCTTCCTTTTCAAATCTCCGTGGAGAACATGTTCCCAAAGGGTATAAAAGCACATTAGTAGTTCCAATTCGTTCGAAGAGCAATGATACGTGCCAAGAGAATAAAATTAAGGGTTTTCTCTGTATTGACATGCCAAAGCGAATCTGTGCCTTTGACCATGAAGCCAAACAGGTTATAAAAGGTAAGTTGAGGAGTCTACCTGTTATGGGCAAAGGCGTTGCGCTTGAGTACTCACTTATGCTTGCAGACGCGCTTTATACACTATTTGATCATTGGAACCCTGCTAGAGAAGAACAAAGACATGGTGGGATACCACTTCCCGTTGACCGAAAATAATCCCGTGCCAATGCAACTTTACATTTGCGCTCTGGTTATAATCCATGTTTTATGCTATAGTAGCGGTGTAAAAGAAGAAGGAAGTTGTTAGTATGGAAAATTTTTTCTTTATCTCGTTTCTATTAACCGGTGCCAGCGTATTAGTATCTATCGGATCGACAATATACAAATTTCATGGAGTAAAGAAGCGTCGTAAGCAGCGCTTTGATTCGATGTTTGGAGAAGGTGCATTTGAATCGTTTTGTAATGTTACAAAAACTAAATATATACCACTCGTCATGACAACACGCGACATAAAAGCAATTTCCGACTTGCTGGATGAGCCGAATGCGGAGCAAGATGATAATCAAATCTCTCAAGTCTTTCGCTATAAAGTAAGATGCAGTTCTACTCATAGACGTATCCGAATAGACAAGACAATGGCGAAGAAGATATGTAAAAAATCTAGTGGTTCTGCAATTTCTGTCAAGAATTCTAAATATAAGAGACCAGTTACGGTCTTTTCGCCTTGTTATAGTTCACAAAGACAGTTGGAGGCTATGCTGTCAGCTTCCAGCTCCAGTAAACCCGCGATAACATCCAAATGCGTGGTTTAGACACTCAGTAGTTTACAAGAATAGTCAGCGTTTGGCGTTATGAATGCCCATATTCGCAGAATGTGCTTGGAATGACCCACACTCGAATCGTAGAAATGGACACGCCAATAAGCATGAATAGACTATTGACAAACATCGGTCAACGTTCATTATATGATTTAAGAACGAAAACGAGGTCGGTTATAGTCAATGCTTCCCAGCCATTTAGATGGCCGCCAACTGAGTATCGATACTGACGGCCATTCATGAAGTAGATGGAGTGACTTGATCTCTCGCGCTAGTTAACCCAGCCCACTCCCTAAGCAGGGGCATCCATCAAAATTACAATCAAAATCTTCCGGCGAGCCCTGTAACCCCATCTTTTGACTGACATTTTGACTGACAGACGTCAGTCAAACCCGCAAATTATGTCCTCTATGGCGCACTTCCCGCAATGTAAAACCCGCCTGAAATCGATATTTCAGGCGGGTTTCACTGGTCGAGGTGACAGGATTTGAACCTGCGACCTTTTGGTCCCGAACCAAACGCGCTACCAAACTGCGCTACACCTCGACAGTTGTAAAAAGCTGGAGCCAATAAAGGGACTCGAACCCTTGACCTGCGGTTTACGAAACCGCTGCTCTACCAACTGAGCTATATTGGCGCGTCAGCGAAGGCAATTATATCAAAATGCTCTTTATTTGTCCAGCATTTCCTTAAAAATGACCGTTGCCTTGCGCCCTGCTGCGGTATGCCGCCATGGTTGCGGTTGCTCCGTTCGTTTAATATAATAATGAAATAACGCTTTCTAAAAATGGCTCGATGTGGTATAATAAAGTGTTGAAAAATATAGCTTTTTGAAGCTTTGCGATGCCAATGCGGCGGTGGAAAAAACCCGCCCAGATCCGCCTGCAACACCCGCGCGCAAGCGCTGGCCGCCGGCGGCAGGGGGCCGCAACCGCTGCGGGCGCAGCGCGGCGCTTCTGCGGTGGTACCCGCCTCTCTAAGTCGGCGGCCACCCGCCCCATCGCAACCAAAGGAGTGTACGCCACCGTGCCAAACCAGGACCTGACCCCGGAGAACGAGCTGGATGCAGAGCAGGGCTTCCGCGCCGACGAGGACGAAATCTACAGCCCCGACACGGACAACGCGGCCACCGCGCCGCGCAGCAGCGCCACCAGCGCTACCGCCGTTGCCAAAAACGTTTATGACGAAAGCCAGATTCAGGTGCTGGAAGGGCTGGAGGCCGTTCGCAAGCGCCCGGGCATGTACATCGGCTCTACCGACTACCGCGGGCTGCACCACTGCGTGTACGAGATCGTCGACAACGCCGTGGATGAAGCGCTGGCGGGCTTTTGCACGGATATCCGCGTAACGCTGCACGCGGATGGCTCCTGCGAGGTGAACGACAACGGCCGCGGCTTCCCCGTGGGCATCCACCCCAAGCTGGGCCGCCCCGCGGTGGAAGTGTGCCTGACCGTGCTGCACGCGGGCGGCAAATTTGGCGGCGAGGGCTACAAGGTGAGCGGCGGGCTGCACGGCGTGGGCGCCAGCGTGGTGAATGCCTTAAGCCGCCGCCTGCAGGTGAACGTGTTGCAGGATGGCAAGGTGTACCAGCAGGAGTACGCGCGCGGCAAGGTGCTCTACGACCTCAAGGTGGTGGGGCAGACGGCTGAAACAGGCACCACCATCCGCTTCTGGCCGGATGTCAAGACCGACGAAACGCCCGACGGCGTGTTTGAGACGGGCGATTTCCAGTACAATATCTTAAAAGTGCGTATGCGCGAGATGGCCTTCCTCAATAAAGGCATCCGCATCACGATCATCGACGAGCGCACCGCCCCCATGACCGAGCGCGTATACCACTATGAAGGCGGCATCCGCGAGTTTGTCAAATACCTGAACAAAAATAAGGAAGTGCTGTTCCCCGAGCCCATCTACATCGAGGGCGTGGTAAACGACACCACCGTGGAGGTGGCCTTCCAGTACAACGACAGCTACTCCGAGAACCTGTTCACCTTCGCCAACAACATCCACACGCCCGAGGGCGGCACGCACCTGACCGGCTTTTCCACCGGCCTCACCCGCGCCATCAACGACTATGGCCGCCAGTTCAAGATCATCAAAGAGGCGGAGGCCAACTTAAAAAGCGAGGACGTGCGCGAGAGCATCGCGGCCATTGTGAGCGTCAAGCTGCACGAGCCGCAGTTTGAGGGCCAAACCAAAAGCAAGCTGGGCAACAGCGAAACCCGCACCATTGTGGACAAGCTCATGTATGACAACGTGACCCAGTACCTGGGCGAGAACCCCGCCGTGGGCCGCGCGATTTTGGAGCGCTGCCTTGGCGCGGCGCGCGCGCGCGAGGCCGCCCGCAAGGCGCGCGAGCTCACCCGCCGCAAAAGCGTGCTGGAAAGCGCGAGCATGCCCGGCAAGCTTGCCGATTGCACCGAGCGCGACCCCGCCAAGTGCGAAATTTTCCTCGTGGAGGGCGACAGCGCCGGCGGCAGCGCCAAAACGGGGCGCGACCGCATGTTTCAGGCCATATTGCCCCTGCGCGGCAAGATACTCAACGTGGAAAAGGTGCGCATCGACCGGGCGCTTGGCAATAACGAAATCAAGGCCATGATCACCGCGTTTGGCTGCGGTTATGGCGACGATTTTGACCTGGCCCGCCTGCGCTACCACCGCATCGTATGCATGACCGACGCCGATGTGGACGGCTCCCACATCCGCATTTTGATGCTCACGTTCTTCTACCGCTACATGCGCCCGCTGGTGGAAAACGGCTATGTGTATATCGCCATGCCGCCGCTTTATAAGGTGACCAAGAGCAAGAAGGAATACTACGTCTACAACGACGACGAGCTGGAAAAGCTGCTCACCGACATCGGCCGCGACCCCAAGCCCGAGATACAGCGCTACAAGGGCCTTGGCGAAATGAGCAACGAGCAGCTTTGGCAAACCACCATGAACCCCGAAACGCGCACCATGATGCAGGTGACCCTCAACGACGCCATCGCCGCGGACGAGATTTTGACGCTGCTCATGGGCGACCAGGTGGAGCCGCGCAGGGAGTTTATCGAGGAGAACGCCAAGCTGGTGGCGGATTTGGATATTTAAGGAGCTTTGCCAATGTCTGACATTCAAGATAGACTGATCCCCATCGATCTGGAACTTGAGATGAAAACGTCGTTCATCAGCTACGCGATGGCGGTGATTATCAACCGCGCGCTGCCCGATGTGCGCGACGGTTTGAAGCCCGTGCACCGCCGCATTTTGTATGCGATGAGCGAGCTGGGCATGACGCCGGACAAACCCTACCGCAAAAGCGCGCGCCTCGTGGGCGATGTGCTGGGCAAATACCACCCCCACGGCGACAGCAGCGTGTACGACGCCATGGTGCGCCTCGCGCAGGATTTTGCCATCCGCTACCTGCTGGTGGAAGGGCAGGGCAACTTTGGTTCGGTGGATGGCGACGGCGCGGCCGCCATGCGTTACACCGAGGCGCGCATGGCCAAGCTTACCATGCACCTTTTGGGTGAAATCGATAAGGACACCGTGGATTTCTACCCCAACTTCGACGAAACCCTCATGCAGCCCACCGTGCTGCCCAGCCGCTTCCCCAACCTTTTGGTGAACGGCTCCAGCGGCATCGCCGTGGGCATGGCCACCAACATCCCCCCGCACAACCTGCGCGAGGTGGTAGACGGCTGCATCCACATGATCGACAACCCGGAATGCACCGTGGCCGACCTGATGCAGTTTATTAAGGGGCCGGATTTTCCCACCGGCGGGCTCATTTTGGGCTACAGCGGCATCCGCGCGGCCTACCACACGGGGCACGGGCGCATTTTGATGCGCGCCCGCACCGAGGTGGAGCAAATGGCCCAGAACCGCCAGCGCATTGTGGTCACCGAGATCCCCTACATGGTCAATAAGGCCAAGATGGTGGAGAAGGTTGCCGAGCTGGTGCACGAAAAGCGCGTGGAGGGCATCAGCGACATCCGCGACGAGAGCGACCGCAACGGCATGCGCGTGGTGATTGAGCTAAAGCGCGACGTGAGCCCGCAGGTGGTGCTGAGCTTCCTCTACAAGCACACGCAGTTGCAGGAAACCTTCGGCGCCAACATGCTGGCGCTGGTGGACGGCGAGCCCAAGGTGCTGACGCTGCGCGAGATGCTCTATCACTACATCCGCCACCAGAAGGACGTGGTCACGCGCCGCACGCAGTACGACCTCAATAAGGCCGAGGCGCGCGCGCACATTCTGGAGGGCCTCTTAAAGGCGCTGGACCACATCGACGAGATCGTGCAGATCATCAAAACCTCAAGCGACGTGGCCGCCGCCCGCGCCGCGCTGATGGAGCGCTTTACGTTCAGCGAGAAGCAGGCGCAGGCCATCCTCGACATGCGTCTGGCCCGCCTGACGGGGCTGGAGCGCGACAAGCTGCAAAGCGAGTTTGACGAGCTACAGGTGCAGATCGCCTACCTGCGCAGCCTGCTGGCGGATGAGGCGCTGCTCATGGGTGTGGTGAAAACCGAGATGGCGGAAATTCGCGACAAATTCGCGGACGAGCGCCGCACAGAGCTTACGCACCTGGAGGGCGAAATCGACATCGAGGATTTGATTCAGTCCGACGACATGGTGGTGACGCTGACCAACTTCGGCTACATCAAGCGCTTGCCCAAATCCACCTACCGCGCGCAGCACCGCGGTGGCCGCGGCGTGACCGGCATGGCCACCCGCGAGGAGGATTTTGTCAAGAAGCTGATCATTGTCAACACCCACGAGGAGATCCTGTTCTTTACCAACCTTGGGCGCGTGTACAGCTTAAAGTGCTATCAGCTGCCCGAGGCGGGGCGCAACGCGCGCGGTATCGCCATTGTAAACCTGCTGGCGCTGGACGGCGGCGAAAAGGTGAGCGCGATGATCCCCGTGCCGCGCGATATCGAAAATCACAACGTGGTTATGATGACGCGCGACGGCTTCATCAAAAAGACCCCGTATGACGAGTTTGCCAACCTGCGCAAAAACGGCCTGATTGCCCTGACGTTAAACGACGGGGACGAGTTGGCCGCAGTGGAGCTTACCGACGGCACCGAAAGCCTGCTGCTGGGCAGCCGCTACGGCAAGGCCATCCGCTTCAGCGAGGAGAACATCCGCGCCATGGGCCGCACGGCGCGCGGTGTGCACGCCATGCGCCTGCGCGAGGGGGATTACCTGATTGACATGAGCGTGGCGGGGGACGAGCGCAAGGTGCTCACCATCACCGAAAACGCCTACGGCAAGCTGACCGACCCCGAAGCCTACCGCGAGCAGGGCCGCAACGGCATGGGCATCATCGCCATGGGGCTTAGCGACAAGACCGGCTTGATGGTTGCCCAAATGACCGTCATGGAGGATGAGGACGTGCTGGTGATGACCGACGACGGCACCATCATCCGCATGGCGGTAAGCTCCATCCGGGAAACGGGCCGCAACGCGCAGGGCGTGCGCCTGATGCGCATTGCCGAGGGCGCGAAGATTGTGGCCGTGGCGCGCGCGGAGCAGGAGCAGGAGGAAGACGCCGAGGCCGACGCGCTGGAGGAGGCCGTGGAGGGTATCACCGAAGCAGACAGGGACGCGGTGGACGGCGGGGACACGCTGGACGTGCCGGATGAGGAAGGCACGAAAGGCAAGCCGGAGTACGACGGGGAGATTTGACCGCTTTCCAGACCGCTTGGCCTCGCCGCACCACGGATACACCATCAAAAGCCTCGCCGCCTGTTGTGCGGCGAGGCTTTTGGGTTGCTTATGGGCGGTCGAGCTCCGCAAGGTATTTCCTTACCCCGCTCAGTGCCCACCCCTTCGTGAGCCCCTCCACCGGCGGCAGCATATCCACCCCCGCCATGCGCGCTTCCACCGCGTCCAAATCAAACCCGTCCTTTAGCACCGCAAACTGCCCGTATTTCGCTTTGATCGCCTTTTGCGGGCAGGCATACACACACCGCAGGCAGATGACGCATTTCTTCCCAAACACGGGCTTTCCGTTGCGCATAGCGATGTTGCCGCGCGGGCAACGGCGCGCGCACAGGCCGCAGCCGTTGCAGGCGTCGCCCGCGTGCAGCCCGCGCCCAAAAATGCCGCTGCCTGCGTGCTCCAGCAAAAACAGGCCGCTCAGCAGCCTGTCCCAAACGGTAGGGCGCGTGCGGCGCGTTACGCCCGCCTGCAAATCCTCTGCGATGCGCGCGGCCAGCACGGGCGCGGCGCGCAGGAGGCGCGCGGCCAGCGCGTCGCCGTAGGGCGTGATAAAGTTGGCGGGCATCACGGCCATGCGCTCATAGCGCACGGCATAGCCCCGGCGCGTGAGCTGGCGTATGGTGCGCGCGCGGCACGCCGTGTTGGGCGACATCTCGCCCCCGCCGGATACCGACACCACCGCCGTGCGCGTGCCACAGCCCTCCGGCGCGGCGGCGATCCACTCGCCGATGGGCTGCGGAGCATTGGCAGCATAAACAGGGTAGAGCAAAACCAGCATGTCCGCCGCAACGGGCGGCGCGGGCGTAGGCCCCAGCTCGGTCACGGTCACGCCTGTGCCCCGCGCGGCCAGCGCGTCGCGCAGGTGCGCGGCAAAGCGGGCTGTGCCGCCTGTGCCGCTGAAAAACACGATGTGCGCCGTTTGAAACCCTGCCATGACCACACACCCCCCTGTTTGCCGGATTTGGTTTGCCGATGATTCGGGCAAATGACACGCGTCTGCTGCCCCGCGCACCGTTAAAATGCCGCTGACGAACGCGAACAGCAAGCGCCGCTTATGCGCAAGCCTGCCGCGCGTTACCCCGCGCGCCCCGCGAGAATGCCGCTGGCGAACGCGAACATCAGGTTATACCCGCCGCAATCCCCATCCACATCCAGCACCTCTCCGGCGGCATACAGGCCGCGTTGCAGCTTGCTTTCCATGGTGTGCGGGTCAAAATCCGCAGCCGCGACGCCCCCCGCCGTGACCTGCGCGTGCGCAAAGCCGCGCGTGCCCGTCACCGGCAGGCACAGGCCGCACACGGCGGCGGCCAGGCGGCGGATATCGGCCTCGCGCAGCGCGCGCAAGGGCTGTGTGGGGTCGTCAAACCCCGCCTCGCGGCACACCAGCCGCGCGATGGGCGCGGTGAACACGCCTGTGAACAGCGAGCCCAGCGCGCAGTCTGCCCGCAAGGCCGCGAGCCGCCGGATGTGCGCGGCAACGGCATCCACGGGTGTGGCGGCGGTATCCATGGACGCGGCGGCGGCATCCTGATCCACGGTAAAGCCATCCATGGGTGTGACATCAGCGCGGGAGCCATCCGCTTGCACGGGGCTGCTTACGTGCCTCGGCGCGCCGCTGCTCAGGCCAGCCGTGCCGCTGTTTAGCGTGTCGCCCCAGCCCGCCGCGTCGCGCAAATCCATGCACAGCACCGCGCCCGCCTGCACAAACCGCGCCAGCTGCATGGCGGCGATGCCGCTGACCCCGTCCTCGCCAAAGAGCGCCTCGCCGCTGGCTGCGTGCAGCAGCACGCCGCCCGCGCTTTGCAGGCGAAGCCCCGCGCGCACGCGCTGGCCCGCGAGGCCGTGGATGCGTTTGGGGTCGGTGGTCAGGGCGCACAGGGCGGGCGTAAGCGGGGTCAGGCGGTGGCCGAAAGCGGTCAGCAGCCCGTAGGCGCTGCCGTCGGTGCCGTGTACGGGTGCCGCCGCGCCGCCCACGGCGACGATCACGCGGTCGCACGGCAAAGCAAGGGGCACGTCCGGCGCGGCTTGTGCGGAGCTTGCGCCGCCCACCCGCCGGGCTTTGCCACTTCGTTCAGCCTGATTGGCAGATGCCCCCGCCGAGGTGGGCGGCGCCGCTTGCACGGCATGGATGGTAAAGCCCGTATTGCCTGGGGTTATGGCTGTAACCCGCGTGTCCGTCCATACGGCGATGTGCAGCTGGCGCGCGCGCAGCAGCAGCGCTTCCACCGCCACCGAAGCCAGCAGCGCGGCGGGGTATACACGGCCTTCGCTTTCCTCACGCAAAGGCACGCCCAGCCCTTCCCAGAACGTAACCTGCGCGGTATAGGGCAGCGCGGCCAGCACCGCGCGCGCAAAGGCCGTGTCGCCGTAATAGAGCGGCGGGCCGCTGTTGAGCAGGTTCGCGCGGCCGTTGCCCGTTACGCCCAGCTTTTTGAGGGGTTTGTGCCCGCGCTCCAGCACGGTTACGCGCTGGCCGCGCTCCGCCGCCGCGATGGCCGCCACAAACCCCGCCGCGCCTCCGCCGATGACCGCTGTATGCATGGTGCAGCCCCCCTTTGCGGCTATCATAGCAGATGCGGGGCGTTTCGGCAACGGTGGCGCGCGGTGGCGGGGGGCGGCGCAACGCATGGCGCGGGCGGCTTTACGCCGCAATGGCGCTGGGGCGGCGCTGACGCGACGCGGCGTAGGAGGCGTGCGGCAGATGTGCCCCCGCTGTGCTGGCGCATGGCGCGGGTGGCAGTTGTTCGTAGCGGCGTTGGAGCGGGTTATGTGGGTTGTGCGGGCGCGGCGTAGGTGCGCGGCTGCGCCGTGTGGCGGCGCCTGCGCTGCGTGGAGCAGAGCTGTGCTGGGTGGCGTGGGCTAGGCATCAGTATGCGTTATATTGCGGTGTTTGGCGGCGCGGAGGCAGGCCTTGGGGGCCGTGGAAAACGATGTGGATATTTGTATGCCCCACTGTGGACAACGCAAGGATATCGCGTGCAAAGAATCGAAGCAGCTCCGCCTGCGTGGCAACCCGCGCCGGAACGCCATACGGCGTGCCGCAAAGCCACGGGCTGCAACACGTAACGGTGACATGCACCAGAACCCTTATTGAAACTGTGTTTCGCTGCCAAACCATTTGGCGGACGGTTGCAAAACGATTTTCTGGAATGCCATTTTATGTAAGCGATCGGGTAAACTGTGCCGCGCGAAAAAACCGATGTGGGGATGTGGAAAAACGCATGGATTGCGGGGTTGTTTCGTGTGGATATTGCCGCGCGAACCCCCGCCGGGTGCGGCGCGCCGCAAAGCCGCACGGCGCGGCGCTCGTCGGCGGGCGGCATACGGCGACGCTCGTGCAAGCCCGTTTCGGTGTCGCACATCACCGAAACCAATTTTCGCCCGCTGATGGCGCTGGCGCGGTTGTATCATGGCGTACCGTTGCGCCGTAACGCGCTGCGCTTGCGCGTATTGCACAGCGTGTTTCTGCTTCCATTGGTGCCTGTTCGACCGTGGAGAACGCTGTGGATACCCCTGCACAGTTTTGTGGAAACCCTGCGGAAAACACGTGTAAACGCTGTGTAAAGTGTGTTGTGGGCGCTATGCTGTGGGCAGACGGGCGTGCGCGCCGTCAAATTGGGCGGGGCTGGCAGCATTGGGCGGTATCGCCAAAGCCTTGCAGTATATTGATTTGCGGGCATGTCATTCGCAAGGCGAATGACAGCGCCGCCACCGCTACATGCAGGTGCGGCGTGGGCTGACACAGCCGTGGGCCGACGTGCAAATGTGGAAAAATGCGCGTTTTCAGACCGTGGTAAGCAGGATATACCTTGGGAGAGGTACCCGTGATGATGGCAAGGCACGGCGCGCAGCCCGAAGCTTTGGCGCACTGACAGGGCAGCTCGCGCGGGCGGCGGATGCCATCGCTGCCCGCATGGCAGGGAATGGCGGGCAGGCTGCCGAAGGGGCGACGCTTGCGGCGCGCCCTGTTACGGATGTGCTGCACGGTTGCACAGCGATGCACACGGCGCACAGGTGCGCCGCCACCCTGCCCATGGTTGCCCAGCAAAACGCATGGCGCAAGGGTAGCGCCGCCACCCTGCCCATGGTTGCCCAGCGAAGCCCGTGGCGCGCGGGTAGCATGGAGCTCCTTGCCCGTGATTGCGCGGCGGTACCCCTTGCTGCGCAGGCAACCCGTGTGGCCGCGCCTTGCAGGGCAACAGGGTGCCAATGACAGGCTTGGCACGTTGCCCGCAGCCACGTGCCACCGTTTAACTGCGGTGCGTTGCGCTACGGTGTGTGCCATGACGGCGGGCGGCGCGTTGCTGGGCTATGGTGCACGCCGCCGTGCCCGGGCGCTGCGCGGCGAACGGGCGATAGTACTTATCCACAAGCGCTTGAGCGAAAATGTGGAAAAGCATGCACGAAAACAGTGAAAACCGTGGGGAAAACGAGGAAAACGACATGGATAAAAAATATTTCTGTAAGGATATCGCGTGGAAAACATAAAGAAACCGACATAATAGTAGCACTTTTGTTATACTTGAGGGGGAGGGGTTACATGAAACGCTATATATGGTATTGACAGCGTCTATCGTACACAATATAATGACACCGAGCCTGAATTTGCAGTGTGACGGCATCGCCCCCGCATTGCCTGTGCAATGGTCGGCACCATAGCCGTTTACGCATAGAAAACATAATCGCGGACGCGCCCAACCCAGAGCGCAGGGTATTTGTGACCCTTTTGCGTCTGTGGCCCGCGCTGCCCGCCAAAGCAAAAAGGAGAGTCGCCCTATGATCGCATCCATCAAAAAGCGCGACGGTCGCGTCGTCCCCTTCGACCCCAGCAAAATTGAACAGGCCATCGAAAAAAGCTTTATGGCCAGCGGCAGCCAGAAGACCGCGGACACAGCGCGCGAGCTGGCCGCGCTGGTCGTGACCACCGTGGAAAACGACGAGAGCATCCCAAGCGTGCCCACCGTGGAGCAGATTCAGGACACCGTGGAAAAAGTGCTGATCGAGCACGGCTTCGTGCGCTCCGCCAAAGCCTACATCCTCTACCGCGCGGAGCGCAGCCGCGTGCGCGAGATGAACACCCGCCTGATGAAAACCTTCGAGGACATCTGCTATAAGGACGCCAAGGACTCAGACATCAAGCGCGAAAACGCCAACATCAACGGCGACACCGCCATGGGCGCGATGCTCAAGTTTGGCAGCGAGGGCAGCAAGCAGTTTTACGACATGTACATCTTGAACCCCGCGTATGCCAAGGCGCACCGCGAGGGCGATTTCCACATTCATGATCTGGACTTTTATACGCTCACCACAACGTGCACGCAGATCGACCTCGTCAGCCTGTTTTCCGGCGGCTTTTCCACCGGCCACGGCGTGCTGCGCGAGCCCAACGACATCTACAGCTATTCCGCGCTGTGCTGCATCGCCATTCAGGCCAACCAGAACGACCAGCACGGCGGGCAGAGCGTGGTCAACTTCGACTACGGCATGACCCCCGGCGTGAAAAAGACCTACTTCAAGCGCTACCGCGACAACCTGGCCCGCGCGCTGGAGCTGCTGGGCGGCTTGGATGACGCGACCGAGAAGGTGGCCGCGCTGCTCAAGGCCGTGGAGGCGGAAACGGGCAAAAGGCCGGAGCTTGCCCACGACACGGCGTTTGATAAGGCTGTGCGCGACAAGGTGGCCGCTCTCATCAAGGCGGATAACGACCAACTGACCCGCATCCTCGACTTCACGCGCGAACATGCCGAGAAGGAGACCGACAAAGCCACCTATCAGGCCATGGAGGCGCTCATCCATAACCTCAACACCATGAACAGCCGCGCGGGCGCGCAGGTGCCGTTTTCCTCCATCAACTACGGCATGGACACCACGCCCGAGGGCCGCATGGTGATCCGCAACATCTTGCTGGCGACGGAAAGCGGCCTGGGCAACGGCGAAACGCCCATTTTCCCCATCCAGATCTTCCGCGTCAAGGAAGGCATCAGCTTTAACCCCGGCGACGCGAACTACGACCTGTACCGCCTGGCCATCCGCACCAGCGCCAAGCGCCTGTTTCCCAACTTCGCGTTTGTGGACGCGCCTTTCAACAAGAAGTATTACAAGGAAGGCCACCCGGAAACCGAGATCGCCTACATGGGCTGCCGCACCCGCGTGATTGGCAACGTGCATGACCCGGAGCGCGAAGTAAGCCCCCGCCGCGGCAATTTGAGCTTCACCACCGTGAACCTGCCCCGCATCGCCATCAAGGCCAAGGGCGACGTGCCGTGGTTTTTTGAGGAGCTGGAGCGGCTGATGAACCTGATCGTGGGGCAGTTGCAGGAGCGCTTTGAGATCGTAGCCAGCAAAAAGGTTAAAAACTTCCCCTTCCTGATGGGCGAGGGCGTGTGGATCGACAGCGAAAAGCTGGGTTGGAACGACACCATCCGCGAGGTGCTCATGCACGGCACGCTGTCCATCGGCTTCATCGGGCTGGCGGAAACGCTGGTGGCACTGCGCGGCGCGCACCACGGCGAGGATGTGAACAGCCAGAACCTGGGGCTGGAGATCGTGGGCTTTATGCGTAAGTTCTGCGACGACATGAGCGCAAAGACCGGCATGAACTACACCTGCCTGGCCACCCCCGCCGAGGGGCTGAGCGGCCGCTTTGTGCGCATCGACCGCGAGCGCTTCGGCGTTATCAAGGGCATCACCGACCGCGATTACTACACCAACAGCTTCCACATCCCCGTGTATTACCCCATCGACGCGTTTGAGAAGATCACGCTGGAGGCCCCCTACCACGCGCTGACCAACGCGGGGCACATCAGCTACATTGAGATGGACGGCGACCCCAGCCGTAACTTGGACGCGTTTGAGAAGGTTGTGCGCTACATGCACGACATGGGCATCGGCTACGGCAGCATCAACCACCCTGTGGACCGCGA
>Ga0351880_1018_pt1 | contig 39211 bp, 34 predicted proteins | sample BONcelFGM3001E13_FD_206766 | JGI IMG/M metagenome (GOLD analysis project Ga0351880, IMG submission 206766) | Enriched cells from coal bed in the Powder River Basin, Montana, United States - BONCAT cells FGM rep3 HSBNCT.FGM.300.1.E13 ...
TCCTTCAAGTGCCGCACATTGATGCTCCAAGCATTCTTGTTGTTCCTCAGTGAAGCACATTATTGATTCCAGTGTTTCCCCTTCTGGGATGCTATAGCAATAGCGCATCTGGAGAAGTTTTGTTATTGTGGCTAACATCAATAGAGATAGCTTTTTTATAGATCTAGCCGATTCCAACTCACTAGCTTCAATGTTATAGCCTTCTTCTTTAAGAATTTTGAATATCTCTTCTATTATCCAACGCCAACTATACCATTCAAGAATACACAATGCTTCTTCTATGGTAGTTACAGGCAAGGTTGTCAATATCTTCCAATTAATTATTTGATCAGACTCAGCATTAATCTCTTTTGCCTCAACTGAATATAATTCTATCTCGCTTTTTAAATTCTTTGATGCTGAACCTGGCCGTTTTAATTTGATCGGACAAAAACGAACCTCTAGAATTGCAGTGCGTTTAGTTTGTTTTTTTCGCTTGTCACCAGGCATATTTATTGAGTAGGTCCCTGCTACTTCACACGCTGCTAGCTTGTCAGATAGTTTAATACCCTCGGCCAACATTCTGTCGGATTTTGATCGAATCAATAAATGTGTTTTGGTGTCAGGAACAATTGCAAATTGATCGTAAATATCGCCTTCTCTATCTTGAACAATAATTACCGTTGTTGCTTCTGCAAGAGATTCCTTTGACTTTATGGAAGATTCAATCCACTTATAGGATTCCTTCTGCTCAATAGGAAGTTTTTTGTACTTCCGATCATATTTAGTTGTTTTTTCATTTGACCTATTCCAAACCTTAATGTCAGAAAATCCAATAGGAAAACCACATTGGGCATCAACAACAAATGACGGGTGAACGAAAAATCCCAAGCCAAAATCCGAAGATGTTGTAGTCCCGATTGAATCATCTATTTGAATTCTATTCTTGTGATTGTAAAGGTTTATTTCCGAGGTGTCCTGTATGCTTAGCACAACTCTTCCTTTAACCGATAAAAAGCATTGTTTAGTGATCTCTTTAATAATTGATTGCTCTGTAGTTTTTTTATTCCCTAGAAATCGATACCATCCACGCTGACTGGCATAATCGCTTGAAATTTGCCTAATGGAATGAATGGATTTTGAAAATAACTCTCGGGTCATTTTTATTGCCCGTTTTTGGAGTCGCGCATCTCCAAAGCAATTTTCGAATTTTAGCTCCATACTTTTTTAGTGTACAAAGCTAATAATTTGTGTACACACCGTAGCCTTTGGAAAGGGGGAGAACCTGCTAGCCACATCCAATAGCATCTCCCAACTATCTAAAAAACAACAATGTATCGTCCCCCTTTCCCGAAAGGGGGATAAGAGGGGGATACAGGCCAGTGTCTTTTTAATGTTTTTGCATAAAACGAGAAAAGCCCCGCAACTTGCAGGGCTTTTTCTTTCAGAATCTAATTCTGTTTACTTTACATCGGGTGCAGCTACAGCAGCGGTTGCAGTTGTAGCCTTCTTGCCTTCAACATCTGTTGATGCCTTGGCTGATTTATCACCACATGATTTGCTGCAATCGCCTGAAGAGGCTTTGGCTGATTTGTCGCCACAACCAGCCTTGGTTCCATCGGCTTTGGCAGCTTTCTTGGTTCCGTCAAGATTTGGATTATCATCACCGGTGTAGTTAACTGAGTAGAAACTCACTTCACCTGCTGAAGCATCAACGGTGATTCCTGAGAATGCAAACAAGAACGCAAATACGGAAAATGCTACTATTACTTTTTTCATGAGAATTTTGTTTTAGGTTAGATTGCAAACTTAATGCTTATCAAAAGTGTAGCTTGTTAAGAAACCGTTAATTACTGTTAAGGTGCTGTTAAAAAAAACCTGTATTCTGGTCTTGAATCATTTACCTTTGCAAAATCAAATCACAATAATGAAAAAACGCACCATTGTCATCCTTATTTTAATCACTTCCCTGTCACTTGTCGGGATAGTGCTGATTCAGATTTACTGGGTAAGGAAGGCCGTGGCAATGCAGGAAGAGCAGTTCAACAATAAGGTTCAGCTTGCTTTAAAAGGAGTTGTTAACCTGATGTTTGATGAACGCGATATACAATCGGCCGATTCAACAATTTGCCGAACGAAGTGTGATCATCGCACTTTTGAGATACTTTCAGCCATCAATACAGTTCGCCTTGATTCGCTTTTGCAACAGGAGTTCGGCGGCATGACAATTACCCGTGAATATGCCTGGGGAGTTTATAATCCGGGCTGCGAAACCATTTTTGCCGGAAATGCCGGAAATTACCCCGCACAGCTTGTCGCCACCAATCACAGGGTTTCGCTTTCGTGTCTTTATCGCAGCGAAAAATTGTTTCTGGGCGTTTACTTTCCGGCTGAACGCGATGTGTTGTGGCTGAGAATTTTTCCTTACCTGCTACTTGCTTTTGTGCTGCTGGGCGTTATCATCTTCGCTTTTTCATTCGTTATTTTCTCTTTCCTAAGGCAAAAAAAGCTCTCAGAAATGAAGAGCGATTTTGTAAACAATATGACCCATGAGTTTAAAACACCGATTTCAACCATTTCGCTTGCCAGTGAAATGTTGCTGAAACCCGATGTGTATGAATATCCGGTCCGGACAAAGCGTTATGCAAGGATTATTCATGATGAGAATCTTCGCCTGAAACAACAGGTTGAGCAGGTTCTGCAGATTGCCATCCTTGACAAAGGCGAATACAGATTGAATATCATGGAATTTGATGCCCATGAAGCCATTAAATTATGCCTGAAGAATTTCGAGCTTATTATTCGCGACAAGGGCGGGTTTCTCACCAGTAAATTGTCTGCAGATCAAAGCATTGTGAATGCAGATTACAATCATTTTATCAACATAATGAATAATTTACTGGACAATGCCACCAAATATGCCCAGGGTTACCCCGAAATTCAGGTCATAACCAAAAACATTGGGGCGCTGTTGGTTGTTGAAGTACACGACAAAGGAATTGGCATCAGCAGCGACAATCTTAAATATGTTTTCAAAAAGCTGTTCAGGGTTCATACAGGAAATGTGCATGATGTCAAAGGATTTGGTTTGGGCTTGTATTATGTAAAAACGATGGTGGAAGCCATGGGTGGATTGGTCAAAGCGAAAAGTGAGTTAAAGAAGGGAAGTATTTTTGAAATTCATTTGCCGGTTCATAATAAAACGAAACTAATAACAGATTATCATGGATCAGAAAGCAAGAATATTACTGGTTGAGGATGATCACAACCTGAGCGCGGTTTTGCAGGATTATCTGGAATTGCTGGGCTATCATATTGTTCTGGCAACTGATGGCGAGCAAGGTCTTGAGTTTTTTAAAAAGGGTGAATTTGATCTTTGCATCCTTGATGTTATGTTGCCCCGAAAAGATGGTTTCGCCCTTGCCGGGGATATCAGGGCAATCAATCAGCAATCACCCATAATTTTTCTCACAGCATTGGGTCAGAGCGAAAGCCGGATCAATGGCTTTAAAATAGGATGTGACGATTACATTACCAAACCCTTCAGCAGCGAGGAACTTGCGCTGCGCATCGAAGCCATTCTGAAGCGTTGCATGAACCAGAATATGCGGCCGAACTCCGATTTTTTCAAACTGGGGACCACCCGCTTCGACCCTGCCAATATGGTGCTGATAACCGACAGCAAGGAGCAAAAACTTACGCCCAAAGAAAACGCGCTGCTCAAACTGCTTTGCATGAATAAAAATAATCTTCTCTCACGCGACAGGGCACTCACCGAAATCTGGGGCGAAACCGATTATTTTTACGGCAGAAGTATGGATGTTTTTATCACCCGGCTGCGCAAATACCTGAAGCACGAACCCGACGTAAACATTCAAAACGTTCATGGAACCGGCTTTAAGCTGGAAGTGAGGGAGTGAAGGCAATTGCTTAATATTGACGTTTAGTTAAGTTATAGTAAATGAGAAGAAAATTGAATAAATATCCTTCGACTCCGCTCAGGATGACATCGTATAAGGTTGATAATTAGAGCATTAAGATGAAATGGTGTACACTCTAAACGAATGTCACACTGAGCAGCCTGCCCTGAGCCTGTCGAAGGGGAGTCGAAGTGTCTTCTTTTTAATATGATTACCGCACAAGGAATCGAATTGAAAAATTAACTTTCTCATCACCATGCAACTCTCCGAAGCACAAACCCTTGTTGATCAATGGATAAACACCACCGGTGTCAGATATTTTAACGAGCTCACCAATACCGCCATACTTATGGAAGAAGTGGGCGAAGTGGCCCGGATAATGGCGCGCCGCTACGGTGAACAGTCAGAAAAGGAATCCGATAAATCCGCTGATCTTGCCGACGAAATGGCCGATGTTCTTTTTGTGCTGATCTGCCTGGCCAACCAAACGGGTATCGATCTTACCCAGGCACTCGAAAAAAACCTGGTAAAAAAAACCAGCCGCGATGCGAAGAGGCATTTGAATAATCCGAAGTTGGGGAAGAATAGCTAAATAACCGGCAAAATATATTGAATTACAAATTCAATGATGTTCAAAGCGGAATTGCAAATTCCGCTTAGCCTGACGCTAAAACCTTCCAGGTTGAAAGAAAACCTGGAAGGTTATTCGAAAGAAGAAAGACGTCCCACTCACCACCGGTTGGCGGTAGTTACAGAAACATCAACATAATCCCTGAGAATCCGTGGGAATCCGTGGATAAGTCTTTTTTAATCGGCGGATAAACCTGGAAGGTTATTCCGAAAGGGAAAAGAAGCCCCGTCCCCAGATGCCGCTATTTGCCTGCAGTTTCCCCAGCGAGTTTTAGTGCATTGTATGCATTCACAACCCCTCCGGTTTTTGAAAGCTCAGAAAAAGCTGTTTTTGTCTTCTTTTTGGAGGAAGTATCGGGAATATTGACTTTCAGTTTAGGATAACTTGTTGCTGAACTAACCAGGATTTCCTTTAGCTGTTGTGCCGAAAGATCAGGGTAATAAGACCACACCAAAGCCGCAACTCCGGTAACAACCGGTCCCGAATAGCTGGTTCCATCTCCCATATCATAGGTATTCTCAGGGAAAAGCGAAATAATGTTCACCCCCGGCGCAAAAAGATCTACGGAATTTATACCGTAATTTGAAAACACCCCGCAGAAATTCTTATCGGCTTTTGCTGTAGTTGCCCCAACAGTTATCCAATTTTTTGCAAACCTACCCTCACCAATTGCTGCGGAAGGATAATGATCAATAAAGTCAAGGTTGTCCGATTCATTTCCGGCAGAGTGAATCATGAGCACATTGTGATCTTCGGCATAACGGATGGCATCTTCCATAAAACGGTGATAAACGGAAAAATACTTTCCAAAACTCATGTTGATAATGTTGGCTCCATTGTCAACCGCATAGCGGATAGCCAGAGCAACATCCTTGTCACGTTCATCGCCATCAGGCACAACCCTCAATACCATAATCTCAACATTATCGGCAATGCCGTCTGTTCCGATTCCGTTATTTCTGTTTGCCGCAATGATGCCCGAAACAAAGGTTCCGTGAAATGACCTCGGGCCTTTTACATCGGCATTTCCATAATCAACATCAGTGATGTCATCGGGATTGTCACCAACCAGTTTTCTCGGGTCATAATCAAGATTCAGGTAGTAGTTCAGAAAATCACTGTTCCTCTTTCTCATGCCTGCCAAATCGCTGAAGGTAAAGCCTTTCTTATACAAATCAAGCAGTACTTTTTTCGCTTCATTCACATTTTTTGATTTCGATTTGATGGCTTTAATGTCTTCCTCGGTGATTTTATCCTTTCTCAGAAACCTTTTCAGGTAATCTTCTTTTGATTTGTAATAGGCTGCAAAATTTTCGAGACTTTTATTCATTTCAGATTTATTCTTAAGCTCTTCATCATATTTTGCCCTGCACCTGTCGAACAGTTTGTAACGATCCCTGTCAGCAGGAGCTACCTTTTCGGGATCTTTTATCGCACCGAATTCATCTTTCATCGATTTGTAAATCCGCACATACTCCATATTCTCATACAGAAGGTTTTCGCCCAGGTTGTTGCCAATAAAATTCCAGCCATGGATATCGTCAGCATAACCATTGTTGTCATCATCCAGGCCATTGCCGGCAATTTCACGGGGATTTGTCCAGATCTTTCCTTTAAGATCAGGATGATTTATATCCACACCACCATCAATCACGGCAACCACAATCTTTTTCCGGGGAGTTTTACCTGAAAGGAGTTCAGCGTAGGCTTTGTTCACGGCTGCACCTTCAATTTTGTCGCTTTGCGCACTCAGGTTATACCAGTTGAGGTATTTGAGATCAAGTGAATCGAGGGTAGAAACTCCGGACGGCTGAGCATAAAGCGCCGAAAAACAGAGCAATAATGAAAGTGTTATTAAAATTCTGTGCGCATTTCTTTTCATGAGTAATGATTTTAGATTTTGTTGGAAGTGCAGATTATCAAATGTTTGGATATGGTTTTTTCTGTGATTTTACGGTAATAGGAAAAATAGACGCCAATGGTACGAATATTTCTATTGTGATTTGATGAAATATCTCTACCGGGGATGTCATCGTTTTCATATACTGAATAAATTCAATTACAAAGACTGATTTTATAAAGAAAAATGAATCGTAAAGATATAAAAAACAGAAAAGAGCAAACAAATGCAAAATGAAATTTAGAACGATTCAAAACAAGCAGTAATGCTGCATTAGGAGTCTTTAAAGGATAGAATATCAGTGCCTGGCAAAACAATAAAATTTAATGTGTCTTTTCTTTGGCGCAGCTTTATTGAATTGCTGATTCAATGGTGTTCAAAGCAAAATTACAAATTCCGCTCAGCGGGGAACTAAAACCCGTCAAATGATTTCACCACTTTATTTGTAAAAACTGTATCTACTCTATGTAATTCACCTGTTTGTTTATAATATTCTACTAAAGTAAATTTAGAATTAGAGATAATGGAACGAGCCAACATCGAACCGCTTTTATAGTATTTTGTGCATTCTCCATTAATTATACCATCCTTGTAATTAACTCTTCTATGAAGTCTGCCATCATAGGTGTATTCAGACCAAATTCCAACACGTAAACTATTTTTATACTGTCCAACTTGCTTTAGTAAAGTATATTTCTTAATTCTTTTATCATATATAAGCAAATCATCTATCATGATATAAGATGAATCTATGCTGTATGTTCGTAGCCCGTTAGAAATTATTTCTGAAGGTTCAACTCTATATTCCACCCATAAACCTTGCTTATATCCTGAAGAATCAACAAAATTGACATTCTGAGTTTGAGCATTAAAGTGTACACAGAAAGTTAAAATAGCAATAAAACTAAACTTTTTCACATCTATAGTTTTGTGTTTATAATTGAAGTCCCTTTACCAGCGGGTTTTGCAAAGCAGATGCCCCGGAATTTTGAGATTGGGAAATAAGCACTTTCTCTTCACGCTGGCTTGTCATAATATCAAACTCGTTGAGATATTTTTTGGTGAATAAAGGTATGGAATTTTTCTTTTCTAAATCTTTGCGAAAAGTTGATGGTTCAAGTTTGTTGATTGCACTCGCATTTGGTTGATATTTAAGCATTATTTAACTTAGTGAGGAGGAAGAAGGACAGCCCTGAAACTATAATAATATCCGAGATTTTTATGAGACCGAAAAGTGATTCTTGGGTGCAAAATTCTTTTGCGATTCCACTAAAATTTAACTTCAAAATTTAAGAGCATAAAAAAGCCCCGGAACTTCCGAGGCTATATCTTGTTTTTTCAATAAAGGTAATCAGAATACAAACCAAAATATTGTACCTAAAATAATTACAGCTGTTATGATCCCTATGATATAATTTTCTGTATCATATGTGCCACCCCAGGTAGCATCGAGGTTTCCCTCAACTTCATCCTGCAAACGTGTTTTGCAACCATGTATTAACCAATGGACAAATCCACCTATAAGTTTTGCAAATGCAATAGCCATAATGTCTTACTCTTTTTCAAGTTCTTTTTTTGTTGAAGAAATCACACCAGTTGTTTCCATCCCTTTATGGCTTGTCATAATATCAAACTCGTTGAGATTTCCGCTTAGCCGAGAAACCATGTGAAATAAATCTTGCGGAAGATACCACTATTAGGTACTTTTCACTAAATAATTCTAATGCCATCATTCTTCATTTTTCATTTTTCATTTTTCATTTTTCACTCTTCACTCCCCTTGTCCCTCGCCCTCGTCCCAATCTCTAAACCAGTTCCGATTCCATCATCCTTACAATCTCCATATGCAGAAAATGCTTCCGCTCTCCGGTTTTTTCAAGCAGTAGTTTATAGCGGCTATAACCAGGATAATCAACCGTGCTTTTGTTGTTCAGGAAATTGAACAAAAACTCCCGTGCCACATCATGATCGTGCCATTCGCCCAGCAGATCGTTTGCTTTTTCGAGAAGTTGCAGGGTTTTATTCAATCCAGGCAAATCAGGGTCATCTTTATCGAAAACCGAAAGGAGATAATTGCATTGTTTCAGTTTGCGCCTTATCTCATGCAATTGTTCATCGTGTTGCTGATCCTCATTCATTTCGCGAACTTTATCCAGCAAATCCTCCACCAGATTATTGATTGCATTGACAATCTGAGCATTCTCACTTCTATTAAACAGCTCAGAAAGTGTCTGGCTGAGTTTTCCGGTAAAATCCGTTGAGGTGTTGACTTTTAAATAGGAGGTGAATTTTTTAATGGATTTCTTCTCAAAGTTCCTGAGCCAGAGGTCATATTCACCAAAACTGATGTTCAGATTTTGCGCGTAATCGGCAAGCAGCGATTGTTGCACCTGTGCATCGCGCATTTTGCCCGAAAGTTTGAAAAGCTGCCGCAATTCTCCTTCAGTTTCAGCGGTGTTGAACGAAGGTTCCAGTTTTTCAGCAAGTATCATCAATGCCCTAAGGCGCTTCACCGCTACCCTCATGTCGTGGATGGCATCAAAGTCAAAACTGTCGCATACTTTGACGAAGTTGTTGTCAAATGCACTCAGTTGCTTATCAAGGTAACTTAGTAAACGTTGAAGCATTTTTTGAAAGTTTTCTCTACAAAGATAATCAAGCCTGTTTTTATAAGCCGCCAAAACCTTAATTTTGGGAACAGATTTTTTGGCAATTAATCCAATGTTGTTAAGTTAAGGTCCTGGATTAGATTATTAATTGATTAACTATCCTTCGACTCCGCTACCAATGACAGATTGTTCGTCCGATCCTTCGACTCCGCCTGCCTGACTGCGCGGCAGGCAGGCTCAGGAGGACATCGTATAGAATTGATGATTAGTACATTAAGATGATGCAGTGTACACTATAAACGAATGTCACACTGAGTAGCCTGCCCTGAGCCTGTCGAAGGGGAGTCGAAGTGTTTAAATGCTTGATTTAACTGTCATCTCCGCATTATGCTCAATTTATTTTTGAGTTACAACTCAGGATGACATTGTTAATAATTGAATGTGAGTGTATTAAAAGAACAAAAGCTTGCCTAAAACGCATGTCACACTGAGTTCCGCACGTGCGGGAAAGTGTTTTTGACGTTATGAACCTTTATCAATACATTATTCAAAAACACATGAAAATCAGAAATATAAAACTGATTCTTGCATTTTTAACATGGTTTGCCATCAGTCCTTTTTTGTCTGTTTCGGGGCAAGGTTACACCCTGAATGGTCGGGTAACAGATTCCCTCACCGGTGAACCTCTGGCGTTTGTCAATATGCTTATCAACGATGGCCGGCATGGCGGCGTAACTGATATTGATGGCCGGTTCGCCCTTTCGGGAAATGAACCCTTCAAAACCCTCCGTTTGAGTTATGTTGGTTATAAGCCTGTAACTGTGCTGGTTTCCGGGAAACAGCTGAACATAAGAATGTCGCGGATTCAGTTCGAGCTTTCGGAAGTCGTTATTGCAGCCGGAGAAAATCCTGCGCACCGCATTATCATCAACGCGGTGAACAACCGTAAAGTCAACAATCCTGAAAATATCCCCAACTACACTTTCACTTCTTACGATAAGATGATTTTTACCGTAAATGCCGATTCGCTCAAGGCGGGAATCAACGAATTGCCCGATTCATCGGATATCCGGTTGCTGGAAGTCATTGAAAAACAGCATCTTTTTCTGATGGAATCAGTGGCAGAGCATAGCTATATTTCTCCGGGAAGGAGTTTTGATAAGGTCATAGCCACCCGGGTTTCAGGATTCAAAGATCCGCTTTTCCTTTTTCTCATATCACAACTTCAGTCCACTTCTTTTTACGATGAAACCATAAATATTATGGGTAAAAAGTATATCAATCCGGTGAGCCCCAATTCGGTGAATCATTACTTTTTTGCGATCCGCGATACTGTTTTCCATGAAAATGAAAGAGATACAACCTTTGTCATATCCTATAAACTCAGGCCCGGAAAGAACTTCGACGGATTAAAAGGACTGCTTTATATCAGCAGCAACCGCTGGGCAATAAGGAATGTGATTGCTGAGCCTGCAAATGCCGACGAAAAAATTGGCGTCCGCATTCAGCAGATGTATGAATTTATAGAGGAAAAACATTGGTTCCCGGTTCAGCTGAATACCGAAATTACTTTCAACACCATCAATCTCAGCAGCACCCGACCTGTGGGAATCGGCAAAAGTTACCGACGTAACATTGACCTCAGCGGGAAACCGCAAAAACCAGCACCTCCGAATATTTCCGCAGAAATTATGCCCGATGCCTATGGCCGTGACGAAGCCTATTGGTCGGCTTACAGGGTTGATTCGCTGGTGATGCGCGAAATAAATACCTACCGGGTGCTCGACAGCCTTGGTAAGGCAAATCATTTCGACAGAAGAATGAAAGGACTGAACGCATTGGTCTCAGGCCGTTTGCCCATTGGTTATGTTGAGATTGATCTGAACCGTATTTTCCGATACAGCAAGTATGAAGGTACTTATTTCGGACTGGGATTGTCAAGCAGCGATAAACTTTCCTCCATTGTGAAAATAGGTGGTTATTGGGGTTATGGCTTTGGCGATAAGCAGGCAAAATATGGAAGCCGGCTTTCGTTAAAGCTTCACAGGTACGGCAATTTAAGGTTAGCTTTTGGTCACTCTTTTGATCTTACCGAATCAGCTGGCACCACTTTTTTTGACGATCAGACTGCAGGGTTCAATGCCTTGAGCTATCGAAATTTCTATGTGAGATTAATGGATGAAACCCTCAGAACTGATGCCATGCTCACCTTCAGGATGTTGCGTTATATTTCGGCGGGCATTGGCATTGCTAGTGAGTATAAGCAGTCGGGTGCTGATTATGCTTTCCGGATGAGCAGCGAAAGTCTGGCTGTGCTCAGCGATAACCACCGCTATGGCAAGGTGACTGCAGGGATGAAATTCGCATGGGGTGAGCGCTTTATCAGGGATCAGTTTAATCAGGTTTCAACCGGAACCAAGTATCCTGAATTGTGGCTGCAATATACCCGAGGTCAGAAGGGCCTTTTCGACGGGCAGTTTGATTTCAATAGAATTGATTTCAAGTTAAAAGCCACCGCTGATTTCCGTTTTGTCGGAAAAACCACTGTCTGGCTTACCGGAAGCATGGTTGATGGCGAAGTGCCCATGTCAGAATTAATCAACGGCAGGGGAGGAGGTGGTTCAGGTTTTTCGCTGTTCTCCCCTTTCAGTTTTACGACCATGATCCCCGATGAATTCCTGAATGACAGGTTTGCAGCGGCTTTTATCACCCATAGTTTTGGGAAGCTCTTGTTCCGGACTAAAAAATTTGAACCTATTCCCTCGCTGGTGGTTAATGCAGGTATCGGAAGTCTGAAAAACCGGTCAAACCATATGTATTCACAGCTGAAAACGATGGAGAAAGGATATTTTGAAGGTGGACTCTTGATCGACAATCTGATCAGTTCATCCATTTCGGCAATCGGGCTTGGGGTTTTTTACCGCGCCGGGGCATACAGCAGTGATAAGTATAGCAGGAATCTGTTTTTCAGGCTGTCAATAAATTATGCTTTGTAAGTCAGGGGCAATTCTGCTGAAATGATCAGTCCGCGCAAACGCAAATGTCTGTTTTTTGTGTCTTTATGCTGATTTCCTGCGTTTTTGGAATTACATTTCCCCGATTTATGAATCAATTGTATATTAGCATAAAAAATTACGTCTTATGAACCGTACGGTTAAATTAATTCTGGGAATAGCGTTGGCTGTTGTTGCGATCTTTTTTGTCTGGCATTTTTCAAATATTGTGTTTTATATCCTTGCTGCAGCAATAATTTCTATGGTTGGCCGGCCTATGGTTCATTTTCTGGATGGATTGAATTTAGGGCGGTTTAAGATCCCTCATACGCTCAGTGCATTATTGACGTTATTGTTGATACTTCTTACTGCAGTTTCTTTTGTGGCATTAATTGTCCCTCTTATTGTTCAGCAGGCAATGGTCATAGGCAGCATTGATACACAATCGCTTTCGAATGCTTTCAGGGAGCCATTGGCATTTATCGATTCCACCCTTCACGAACTCAGGATTCTGAAAGAAGGATCGGGCGTTCAGGAAGCACTCATACTCAAGCTTCAATCTGTGTTGAGTGTTGCAACATTTACCAATGCTTTGAACTTCGTGGTTTCTTTTACCGGATCCTTCTTTATGGCTGTGTTTTCGATTCTGTTTATCAGTTTCTTTTTCCTGAAGGACGAAACACTGTTTTACAACTCATTTATGCTGCTTGTGCCGATTAAGTACAATGAGTCGGCCATACGCATTCTGGCGGAGGTTAAACGTTTGCTTACCAGGTATTTTCTCGGGCTATGTCTGGAGGTTATTTCTATGATTACCCTGATTACCCTTGGCCTGACCATTTTCGGAGTGCAGAATGCATTGCTGATAGGTTTTATTGGTGGATTGATGAATGTGATCCCTTATCTCGGTCCTTTGATCGGAGCATCTATTGGTATCGTAATAGGTATTATAAGCAGTCTTTCGCTGGGGGCATATACTTCTGTGTTGCCTTTAAGCCTTACCATTGCTGCTGTTTTTACCGGCAGCAATCTTGTTGATAATCTGCTGCTTCAGCCCATTATTTATTCAACCAGTGTAAGGGCGCATCCCATTGAGATCTTTCTGGTGATTATCATTTCCGGCAGTGTCTTCGGAATTGTTGGTATGATTCTGGCCGTGCCCACATATACTGTGCTAAGGGTTATTCTCCGCGAATTTTTCAGCGAAATGAGAATAGTCAGGAAACTGACTGAGAATATGTAGGGGTTTAAACCACGAATTAAACTGATTTTTTTGAACCGCGAATTACGCGAATTACGCAAATTCTGCTTAATGATTTTTTGCCACGAATTACACGAATCAGGTAAGTTTTTCAGTTACTACCGCCTATTTGCAGCTATTCCGGCAATTTATTTATCCATAAAAAAATTATGAACCACTTAGAAACAATAGGACACATAGGTCGAAATATTTAAAACTATGTGTTCTATGTGCCTATGTGGTAAAAAAACTGCGGGAAAATAATCATGTTTTCTATGTGCCTATGTGTAAAAAAAAACTGCTGGAAAATAATCCACTAAATCCTGGTCATCTGTGTGCCATGGTATTCCAGATAATCCTTCAAAGCGAAAAGCCGGACAAATAATGTTCCGGCTCTTCTGTTCAATATGGCAATTGAAAATTTGTTCTAAACCGTCATGATGTCCTTTTCCTTGAGGTCGAAAAGTTTATCTACTTTATCGGAATATTTATCGGTAAGCAACTGGACTTCTTTTTCCAGCTGTTTGATTTCATCTTCAGGCACTCCGTCTTTCTCGAGTTTTTTACCGGCATCAATGGCACTTCTTCTGATGCTACGGATGGTAACCTTTGCATTTTCGAGTTCCGCTTTGGCTCTTTTTACAAGGTCCTTGCGTCTTTCTTCGGTGAGCGGGGGCACAGCAATGCGCAGTACTTCGCCATTGTTCTGGGGATTAAATCCCAGATTGGCTGCCATAATTGCTTTTTCTATGGGAACAAGCATTGCTTTTTCCCAGGGCTGAACTATGATCTGACGGGGATCAGGGGTGTTGATGTTTGATATCTGGTCGATTGGCGACATGGCGCCGTAGTAATCTACCCTCACGCCATCCAGCATCGCCGGACTGGCTTTCCCTGCCCTGATTTTATGAAATTCTTTTTCAAGATGCCCTATCGCATTCTGCATTCCTTCTTCGGCTTCGTCGAGCACAAATCCTGCTTCTTCGTTCATGTTTGGAAGTGTTGAAAGGTTCAATCCATTTTTGCCTTATGGCTAAGTGGCTGCAAATATACAAAAGCAGCAAGGCTTTCGCAATAGTGGTTGGTAAGCTTTATCGGATTATTATCACGCAACCACAGTGCCAATATTTTCTCCTTCAATTATTCGCTGAAGATTTCCTTCAATGTTCATATTGAACACCAGAATGGGAAGCTTGTTTTCCTGACAAAGTGTTATTGCTGTAAGATCCATCACATTCAGCTGTTTTTCGTAAACTTCAGCAAAAGTAATGGTTTCAAAACGTGTCGCTGTTTTGTCTTTTTCAGGATCGGCAGTATAAATTCCATCAACACGTGTGCCTTTCATGATTACATCGGCCTGAATTTCAACGGCACGTAAAGCTGCTGCACTGTCGGTGGTAAAAAACGGATTGCCCGTTCCGGCAGCAATAACCACAACATAGCCTTGTTTGAGGTAGTCAATGGCTTTGCGGCGGCTCATTGATTCGGCTATGGGATCAATGGCAATTCCCGAAAGGAGCTTAGCCGGAACGCCCGCTTTTTCAATTTCAGCCTGTATGGCCATGCTGTTTATTACTGTGGCCAGCATGCCCATGTAATCACCCTGAACCCTGTCCATACCTTTGGCAGCGCCCTGCATTCCTCTGAAAATATTGCCGCCACCAATCACAATGGCAACTTCAACACCTTTATCAACGGCAGATTTTACTTCGGCTGCATACATGGCCAGCCTTTTCGGATCAATGCCATATTGCTGATCGCCCATCAGCGCTTCACCGCTGAGTTTAAGCAGTATTCTGTTGTATTTCATTTTTGTCAGTTATCGGATTATAACCAAAGGTTTGGTTTGCGTTGATCTTTCGGTAACGAGTGTGTAAAAATATCGTCCCGGCGATAAATGTCTGAGGCTGGCAACAATAAGGTGGTTCCCCGATCCGAATTTACTGTTGGCAAGCTCGGCGACTCTCTGTCCATACTGATTGTAAACATCCAGTCTGATATCGGAGGGTCTGCTTAGTACAAATTCAATATTGGTAATGCCTGTTGTTGGGTTAGGATAATTCTGAAGTAATTTGTCGGGTGTTTCAACATCAACACCGGAAACTGCGGTGGTTTCATCATGGAAAAGAAACTGCAGACACCATGAATCGAGTGTGCCGGTATTGCCTGCTCCTCCGTCGTTCACGCGTATTTGCCATGTTCCTGCAATGGGTTTGTCGTTAAAAGCACTTAAACTCATTTGTGGTCTGAATCTTCCGGTGAAAGGAGGCGTTCCTTCGGTGATAGAGAGCGCAGCATCGTCATCAAAAGTAGTATTGGTGTAGTTGTCGCCGTTTCCGCCATTTCTGTCGCTCAGCATCGACACAGTTCCATCAGGCCCTGTAAGTATCAGCCTGAGTTCGCCGGTGCGGGTGTGTGAAATATTCATGTTTACATTCAGGTCAAGGATTGTACCCGATGCAGAAATTAATATGTTGTCGTAAGTGTTCTGGAAATCAACAATGGGTAATGGAGTGAGTTGTGAGCATTCAGATACTGAAGAAATATTGTCGATCAGGTAATTGAAATATGTTTCCGGAGCTTGTGTGCCGGCCGGGCTGATTCCTTTTCCTCCTGCCGGAAGTGTTGCCATCAGGCGTGCCAGCGAATCCTGCACTGCGAAGTAGTATCTTACTTCAGTGCCAAACTCAAAGCCGGGGATCATAAATGTAAATGTGTTGCCGTTATTTTCTGCAGGAAGCACAAATTCAAATGGGTCGCCATTTGCTGAATAGTATAACCTTGGCGGGAAGTTCAGATTGTCGATGGGGTGTGAACTGCTTACTGAAATCATTGCCTCGCGCTCTTCGGTTGAGTTGCCGGAGAGTATCGGGTCGTGTTCTATTGCAATACGGTGATCCCAGGCCTGAGCGCCTATATTAGCGATGGCTGCACGAAGCAAAGCCACGTAATAATCCATATTCAGGATGTCAATATCGTCCTGAGGTGTATGGTAATAGGCATTAAAATCGCCCCAGTCTTCAATCACAAGCATTGCCGGGTAACCAAATTGCCAGAATGATGCATGGTCACTGGCAACTGTGTAGTAATAGTTATGGGTCAGCTGTGGCTGATATAGCCTTGTTGTGCTCAGAAAATCATTGGTGAACGACTGTGAAGCTGTATTGGTGGCGATGTTATAAACATTGTCGTTGTTCGAATCCCAGGCAATCATATCAAGATTGAGTACACCTACAATGTCATGGCCTTGATTTGCAGCCCTTTGCGCATAAGCATAACTTCCTACCAAACCGATTTCCTCTTCATCCCATGCGGCAAACCTGATGGTGTAATCGAAATCAAGATTTGCGAAAAGCCGGGCGGCTTCCATTACTGCGGCCGTTCCTGAAGCATTATCGTCAGCTCCGGGCGAATTGTTGCCCGATGGCATATTGTCGTAGTGCCCGCAAATGATAAATTCTTTTTCAGGGTACTTTGTGCCGATTTTAGTGGCATAAACGTTTTCACCTCTTCCGTTGCTGAATGTCTGTATCTCAGGGGTGTAGCCATATTCCTGAAACTTTTCGAAGATAAAATCTGCGGCTCTTGCATTGCCCGGGTTGTTGTAATGCCTTGAATTGATCGTAACTACCTGCCCGTTTACTGTTACCGAAGTATCGCCTGCCAACTGACGTGTCAGCAGGAGTACCGAATTGTGATCAGCAAGCTGAATAATTGAATCCAGATAAGGGCTGTAAGCAATCTGGGCACTCAGGTAATTACCTATCAGAGTAACTGTCAGCAGAAGCAGTACGATCTTTTTCATCGGTTGAGCATTGTTTGTGAGATCCAAAAATAATAAAACTAATTTAAGAAACTACTCTGTCAGACCATGGCAGCTTTTATATTTTTTCCCGCTGCCGCAAGGGCAAGGGTCGTTTCGTCCTACTCGTTTTTCTACCCTTATTGGTGTTGATGCCTGGGGTTCAGAGGTGCGGCCGGCCTGACTCAACAGGTCTGTGCGCTCTTCCTTCAGTTTGCTGGTGTCGGTGCGGCGCGGCAAATGGGCTTCCTTTACCTGTGTAGATTCCTGAACCGGCAGGTTTGCTTTCACTATGAATGAAGTTATGTCGCGGTTTACTTTCTGCAACAATGCCTTAAAGAGTTCAAAAGACTCAAATTTATAGATAAGCAACGGATCTTTCTGCTCATAAGTCGCATTCTGCACCGAACTACGCAACTCATCCATTTCGCGGAGATGATCTTTCCAAGCATCGTCAATCACGCCCAGCGTAACTCCTTTTTCGATGGCAAGATTGATTTCGCGGCCTTTGTCGGTATAAGCTTTTTTGAGATTGGCAACCACCTGCATTGTTTTGATTCCATCGGTAATTGGTATGGCGATGTTTTCGTAACGCGGATGATTTTCATATACATCTTTGATCACCGGATGTGCCCTTAAAGCGAGTTGTTCTGATTTCTGGCGGTAATTTGAATATACCCTGTCGAACAAATCATCCACAAGCTGCGACTTATTTGCCCCAAGGAATTCACCGGAGCTGATGCCCGGGTCGGTGGCAAATGTTTTCAGCAGCGCAATCTGATACCCTTCAAAATCGCTGTCTTCGTGGTGGGTGGCAACAATGTTTTCGCAAACATCATAAATCATATTCGAAACATCAACCGCAAGCCGCTCACCATAAAGGGCATGGCGGCGTTTACGATAAATTACTTCGCGCTGAGAGTTCATCACATCATCATACTCAAGAAGTCTCTTACGTATGCCGAAGTTGTTTTCCTCAACTTTGCGCTGAGCGCGTTCAATTGACTTGGTAATCATCGAATGCTGAATCACTTCACCTTCCTTGAGTCCGAGGCGGTCCATGATTTTTGCAATCCTTTCTGATCCGAACATACGCATCAGATCATCTTCAAGCGATACAAAGAACTGCGAACTTCCGGGGTCTCCCTGACGTCCTGAACGTCCGCGGAGCTGACGGTCAACGCGCCGTGATTCGTGGCGCTCTGTACCGATAATGGCCAGACCTCCCGATTCCTTGACGTTTTTGCCCAGTTTGATGTCGGTTCCACGGCCTGCCATATTGGTGGCTATGGTTACTGTGCCTGACTGTCCGGCTTCGGCTACAATATCGGCTTCTTTCTGATGCAGTTTGGCGTTCAGTACGTTGTGTTTGATGTTTCTCAGCTTGAGCATGCGGCTCAGCAATTCTGAAGTTTCAACCGATGTTGTTCCCACAAGTACCGGCCGCCCTTTGCCAATCAGATCAACAATTTCATCGGCAACGGCATTGAATTTTTCGCGTTTTGTTTTGTAAACCAAATCTTCTCTGTCGCTGCGGACAATGGGTCGGTTGGTTGGAATCACCACCACATCAAGTTTGTAGATGTCCCAGAGCTCACCGGCTTCAGTTTCAGCAGTTCCGGTCATACCGGCAAGTTTGCGGTACATCCTGAAATAATTCTGAAGGGTTATGGTGGCATAGGTTTGGGTTGCGGCTTCAATCTTTACGTTTTCCTTGGCTTCGATGGCCTGATGGAGTCCGTCGCTGTATCGTCTGCCTTCAAGGATACGACCGGTTTGTTCGTCAACAATTTTAATCTTGTTGTCCATCACCACATATTCAACATCCTTTTCGAAGAGGGTGTAAGCTTTCAGCAGCTGATTTACGGTATGAACGCGCTCCGATTTAACGGAATAATCGCGCATAAGTTCTGCTTTTCTTTCAACCTTCTCCAGATCAGAAATGCCCGTTTTTTCCATATCGGCAATCTCTGCACCAATGTCAGGCAGGATATAGAATTTCGGATCATCGTATGATGTCGTAATCAGGTCAATTCCTTTTTCGGTAAGCTCAACTGTGTTATTTTTTTCGTCAATCACAAAAAAGAGTTCATCGTCGATGATAAACATATTTTTTGATTGCTCCTGCATGTAGAAATTTTCGGTTTTCTGCATCATGGCGCGCATTCCCGGCTCACTGAGGAATTTGATGAGCGCTTTGTTTTTGGGAAGTCCGCGGAAAGCCCTGAAAAGTTGTTCGCCTCCTTTTTTCTCGTTTTCAGCATTGTTGCCTTCGCTGAGCAATGATTTTGCCTCGGCCAGCAGTTTGGTAACCAGACTTCGCTGCGCTTCGTAAAGTTTTCTGATTTCGGGCTTTAGTTGTTCAAACTCCTGATTGTCGCCTCTTGGAGTAGGACCTGAAATGATGAGCGGTGTACGTGCATCGTCAATCAACACGGAGTCAACCTCATCCACAATGGCGTAGTTGTGAGGTTTTTGCACCATTTCCTCGGGATTGCGGGTCATGTTGTCGCGCAGGTAATCAAAGCCGAATTCGTTGTTGGTCCCGAAAGTAATATCGGCCAGATATGCATTGCGCCGGGCTTCTGAGTTGGGCTCATGTTTGTCGATGGTATCCACTTTCAGTCCGTGGAATTCATAGAGTACACCCATCCATTCCGAGTCACGTTTGGCCAGATAATCGTTGACCGTAACAAGGTGAACGCCTTTCCCCGAAAGGGCATTAAGGTAAACCGGAAGCGTAGCTACAAGGGTTTTTCCTTCACCGGTTGCCATTTCAGCAATTTTGCCCCTGTGAAGTACAATACCCCCGATCAGCTGTACATCGTAATGCACCATATCCCAGGTAATCAGATTGCCACCGGCGTTCCATTGGTTTTTATATGAGGCTTTTTCACCTGAAATTTCTATGTGCGGTTTGCTGATGGAAAGGTCTCTGTCCATCTGGGTTGCAGTAACCTCTAAGGTTTCATTTTCCTTAAAACGTCTGGCAGTTTCCTTTACCACTGCAAAAGCTTCCGGCAGAATCTCATTGAGCACGTCCTGTGTCAGCTGGTATATTTCATTTCCCAGCGTATCAATCTGCTCATAAAGTTTCTCTTTCTCATCCATATCCATGTTCAGATCGGATTCGATTTTTTCGCGGAACTCAACAATGAGCTGCTCTTTTCCAGCGGTGGCCTCAGCAATTTTCGCTTTAAATTCAAGCGTTTTGGCTCTCAGACCATCGTTGCTGAGTTTTTCAATTGAAGGGTAAATTTCCTTGATTTTGTTCAGAACCGGGGTTATCTCCCTGATATCTTTGTCGGATTTTGTGCCGAGAAATTTCTTAAGTATTGATAGCATGTTGGAAATGATTTCGCAGTAAATGCAGTAATTTTGGTTTGGTCTTTTTCAAAGAAGAACACTTTAGCACAAAATGTGCCGCTCATGCCCAAAGGTGCAAAGTTAGCTTATTTTTTAGATAATATACCGGCAGAACATTGGTAAATACTAAGAGTCAGGTACTTTTCGAAAATGAAAGGAATAAAAAAAAGCCGCGACATTTTGTCAGCGGCCGGTTTACATTTTAATACTCATCTTCATGAAAGAAGAAATCCTCCTTAGAGGGATAGTCGGGCCAAAGGTCCTCGATGCTGTCATATACTTCACCTTCGTCCTCAATCTCCTGCAGGTTTTCAATAACTTCCATCGGAGCGCCAGATCTGATGCTGAAGTCAATCAATTCTTCTTTGGTAGCCGGCCAGGGAGCGTCTTCAAGCTTTGAAGCCAATTCTAAAGTCCAATACATCAGGTATAAATTAACGGTTTAATTTTTTGCAAAAATAATCTAATTTCTTACAAATGCAAGGTTATAACAACGCTTTATATCGCATAGTTCAGATTGTTATGTAATATTTTCTAAAGCCTTGCTTTCCAAGGAGTTTCAACTGAATTGAAATCTTTCGAAAATTTCCTTGAAAGTACAAACAGATAATCTGACAATCGGTTCAGATACTTTATTACTGTATCTCCCATCAATGTTTCGGGCTGATTCTCTACCAGACTGATGGTTATACGTTCGGCTCTGCGGCAAACACACCGGGCTACATGGCACAATGAAACTGCCTGATGCCCGCCCGGAAGAATAAAGGAGGAGATGGCCGGAAGGTGGGTGTTCATCTCATCAATGGCTTGCTCTAGCAATAAAATATCGGATTCAAACAAAGCAGGAAGTGCCTGGATTTCTTTGTCGGGATCTGCTGCCAGTAATGATTCAGCCGTAAAAATTCTGTCCTGAATTTCAATAATCAGTTCACGGGTTGGCTGGTCTATCTCCTGATCGCGGATCAGCCCCAGAAATGAGTTAAGTTCATCAAGCGTGCCATAGGCTTCAATTCTTTGATGATATTTTGGCACTCTGGTGCCTCCGATCAAAGATGTTTCTCCTTTATCGCCGGTTTTGGTGTATATTTTCCACTCAGGATTCATGATTCTGTTTAATGTTAGATTTCGGAAGTTAAACAAGATGATCGGTGGAATGTTCAATTATTTTACAGGCGCATGATCCTGATAATAACCAACCATTCTGATGTTGGTGTTTATTTCATCTGATGAAACCAATCCGTCAGAAAGTCTGATGATCCGATGTGCATGTCGGGCAATATCTTCTTCGTGTGTAACGAGTATGATGGTATTTCCCGCTTTGTGGATTTCCTCTATTAATCCCATTATTTCGACCGAAGTTTTGGAATCGAGGTTTCCTGTTGGCTCGTCAGCGAGAATGATGGATGGTTTGTTCACAAGTGCCCGGGCAATGGCAACGCGTTGTCGCTGACCTCCCGAAAGTTCGTTGGGTTTGTGTTTCACCCTGTCAGTCAGTTTAACATCGTCGAGCACCTGCAAAGCTCTTGCTGTGCGCTCAACCTTGGGCGATCCGGCATAAATCATCGGCAACGCCACATTTTCGAGGGCGGTAAGTCGCGGAAGCAGATTGAATGTCTGAAAAACAAAGCCTATCTCCTTGTTCCGGATTTCGGCAAGCTCGTTGTCTTCCAGCTTACTCACGTCCATTCCGTTAAGCCAGTAACTTCCGTTGGTCGGAGTGTCCAGACATCCCAAAAGATTCATAAGTGTTGACTTTCCTGAACCCGATGGACCCATCAGCGCCACAAATTCATTTCTTTTTATCGATAGAGAAACTCCCCTGAGGGCACGAACAATTTCAGAGCCAACCCTGAAAAACCGCGTAATCTCTTCTAGACGTATTACTTCTTTATTATCCATGCCGGTGATTTTATTCTGAACGGACAAATTTATAAATAATTGTAAGGCCTTCTCCCAAAATAATAATTGACAGCAATGCTCAACCTCAACCTCAACCTTAACCTCAACCTCAACCTCAACCTCAACCTTAACCTTAACCTAAAACCTCACTACAAAATCCTGCTTGCTCAGTTCGCTTCTGAAAAATACAATTCCCATATAGAAAAGGTCAACGGTAACTTTTACATCCTTCTGACTCTTGATCTCTTCCCAGGCCCTTTTCATTCCTTCTGACCAATAAATATCATGAAAAATCAGAATGCTGTTGCTGCTGACATGATTTTTCAATTGATTGAAATAACTCATGGTGCCTTCATAAGTATGATCTCCGTCAACAAAGGCATAATCAAGGTTTGTTGCAAGTCCTGGAAGATAATCAGGCAAGGCAGTTTTAAACTGTGCCATCAGAAGATTAACATTGGTGCAACCCACTGCATCCAGCGAGCTACGGGTTATCGAGGCCATCGAAGCACAGCCTTCAATTCCAGTAAACTGTGCATCAGGATTGCCCTTTGCCTGATACATGGTGCTGATGCCCAATGATGTGCCCATCTCAAGCATGGTTACCGGCTTAAAATGTTTTACAATCCGATAAAGCAATCGCCCGTGGCGTTTTGATATTCCCGAAAGGGCGGCAATCGTACTTATTCTTCTGAAACGGGTTTTATACCCCTGCTTATTGCCGGAGGCTCCGAAATCAACGATCTCCAATACATTGCGGTTTTGTTTCAGTTTGCTGATTTCCTTTTCAATGATCGCATATTCAGGATAGGTTTTACCATCGTAAATTACCTCTTCAATAAATGAATAAATGAATGGCGAATGAATCCCATGGCGGGTTTTGGCGTGCAAACGGTATTTCAGGTATTGAAGAATCATGTGCACTTTATTCATACGTTTGCGTGTTTTGATGCTGAATCCGAAAGGTCAGTCTTTAAATTGTTTTCTCTGGTTAAACGATAACTTCCTGCACATTATTATTACGTTCCCCAGTTTTCGCGATCAAGGCTGCGGTAGTGTATGGCTTCGGCCAGATGCTCGGTTCTGATGTCTTCGCTGGCATCCATGTCGGCAATGGTGCGTGCAACCTTAAGGATGCGGTCGTAAGCTCGTGCCGAAAGATTTAGTTTTTCCATGGCATTTTTCAGCAGGACATGGCCGGTTTCATCAATTTTACAAATGGTACGCAGCATTTTGCTGGTCATCTGCGCATTGGCATGTATGCCTTTGTTTTCCTTGTACCGCTCTTCCTGAATCAAACGCGCTTTAACTACTCTTTCGCGGATTTCAGCACTTTTTTCAGAAATACGGATATCTGAAAGTTCCCTGAAAGGAACCGGAACAACCTCCACATGTATGTCGATTCGGTCGAGCAGTGGCCCTGAAATTTTATTCAGGTATTTCTGAACAACGCCCGGAGCACAAACACATTCCTTGTCGGGATGATTGTAATATCCGCAAGGGCATGGATTCATTGCCGCAACCAGCATAAAACTGGCCGGGTATTCAACGGTAAGTCTGGCGCGTGAAACGGTGATCTGACGATCTTCAAGCGGTTGTCGCAACACTTCCAGCACAGTGCGTTTAAATTCAGGAAGTTCATCAAGAAACAAAACGCCGTTGTGAGCCAGTGATATTTCGCCCGGCTGCGGATTGGAGCCTCCCCCAACGAGAGCAACATCAGAAATCGTGTGATGCGGACTTCGGAAAGGCCTTACCGAAATAAGTGATGCATGACGAGCCATTTTGCCTGCCACCGAATGTATTTTGGTGGTTTCCAGGGCTTCATGAAGATTCAGCGGAGGAAGCACAGATGGCAATCGCTTGGCCAGCATGGTTTTTCCTGAGCCCGGAGGCCCGATTAAAATCACATTGTGCCCGCCGGCTGCCGATATTTCAAGTGCCCGTTTTATATTTTCCTGACCTTTAACATCAGAGAAATCAAATTCATATTCGCTCAGCTGAGCGTAAAATTCTTCGCGGGTATTTACTATTTCGCGTTCAAGGGTTGCATCTCCGTTAAAAAAGCGGATTACATCCAGAATATTATCGGCGCCATAAACTTCCAGATCACTGACAATCGCTGCTTCGCGGGCATTGTGCCTTGGAAGAATAAATCCTTTGAATCCCTGTTTTCGTGCTTCAATGGCAATGGGTAGCGCACCTTTTATGGGTTGCAGTCCGCCATCGAGCGACAACTCACCCATAATTACGTAATCGCCGATCTGATCCTTTTTTATCTGCTCTGAAGCAGCCAGAATACCAATGGCAAGGGTGAGATCGTAAGCCGAACCTTCTTTGCGGATATCAGCCGGCGCCATATTGATCACTATTTTTTTGCCGGGAATGCGGTAGCCATTGTTGCGCAATGCAGCTTCGATACGCTGATGGCTCTCCTTAACTGCGCTATCGGGCAGCCCAACCATAAAAAACTGAATGCCGGTATCTACATTTACCTCAACGGTAATGGTGATTGCATTGATACCAATAATAGTACTTCCAAATGTTTTTACAAGCATAGACGGTAGTATAATCAACTAAATAATTCATTTTCTGATGAGCAAAGATAAGGGAAAAGTTAAAGAAGTGTTTTTTGAATAATCAGGGAGGAATCTTTTTTTGATGTTCAGGTAATTTGAGTGCTTTTTATTCGCCCCCTTCGGGGACGGAGAGATATCTTGTTTCATCCGTTAGCCGTGGGTTCCGCTTCACTCCACCCACGGTTATTTAAAATTCGCCCCCTTCGGGGACGGAGACAGAGCGCCGAAGGTGCTCAACAACAATAACCGTGGGTGGAGCCCTTCGCGGAACCCACGGTGAGAACGGCAAAACGTAACCTCAGCCCTGAAAGGGTTGAGCCGATGCAGACATGTTATACTCTCTATACTTTTTATTGTATTCGGCAACCGTAGGTTCTCCGCTTCACTCCGCCCACGGTTATTTAAAATTCGCCCCCTTCGGTTACGGAAACAGAGCGCCGAAGGTGCTCAATAACAATAACCGTGGGTGGAGCCCTTCGCGGAACCCAAGGTGAGAACGGCAAAACGTAACCTCAGCCCTGGAAGGGTTGAGCCGATGCAGACATGTTATACTCTCGTTACTTTTTATTGTATTCAGCAACCGTGGGTTCCGCTTCACTCCACCCACGATTATTTGAAATTTGCCCCCTTCGGGGACGGAGACAGAGCGCCGAAGGTGCTCAACAACAATAACCGTGGGTGGAGCCTTTCGCGGAACCCACGGTGAGAACGGCAAAACGTAACCTCAGCCCTGAAAGGGTTGAACGGATGCAGACATGTTATACTCTCTACACTTTTTATTGTATTCGGCAACCGTAGGTTCTCCGCTTCACTCCGCCCACGGTTATTTAAAATTCGCCCCCTTCGGGGACGGAAACCGAGCGCCGAAGGTGCTCAACAACAATAACCGTGGGTGGAGCCCTTCACGGAACCCACGGTGAGAAAGGCAAAACGTAACCTCAGCCCTGAAAGGGTTGAACCAATGCAGACAGGTTCTACTCTAGTTACTTTCGAACTTCTAAGTTTCCCCGCCTCAACTTTAACCCAAAAAGTTTGTTTTATTTTTTCTAAGCCAATTCATCTCAGCATAAATCAGGAAGATTCCGGGGTTGAGTTGACGGAGCCGGACAGCAGTATATATAAATGCAATGGAAAATTTAAACAGTATCTCATGAAAATCATTCTTACAGGTGCAACAGGTATGGTAGGAGAAGGAGTTCTCAGGGAATGCCTCATTCATCCTTCGGTGGAAGCTGTGCTGATCATCAACAGAAAACCTTCAGGTTTCACCGATCCAAAACTAACCGAAATAATTCACAAGGATTTTTTCGATCTCAGCGCAGTGGAGTCTCGATTTATTGGCTATGATGCGTGTCTTTTCTGTCTTGGTGTATCATCCGTTGGCATCAAAGAACATGAATATACAAGGCTGACCTATGATCTGACCATGAATTTTGCCCGCACAGTCAGCCGCCTGAATCCACAGATGGTATTTTGCTACATTTCAGGTGCCGGAACAGATAGCACTGAGAAAGGCCGGATAATGTGGGCCAGAGTGAAAGGAAAAACCGAAAATGACCTGATGAAACTTCCTTTCAGAGATGTTTATGCTTTCAGGCCCGGAGTTCTTATTCCGTCGGAAGGTGCAGTAAATGTTCTGCCGGCGTATAAATTTGTGAAATGGTTGGTCCCTGCCATTAAACCTCTGTTTCCTGCCTTTGTTGGGTCTCTGAATGAGCTGGGAAAAGCCATGATAAATGTCTCTTTATCGGAATATCCGCAAAGAGTACTTAATGTGAGGGATATCAGGAAGTTGAGTGAATAAGATGTTGAATAGCAGATGTGTGGATGCCTCCGTAAGCAGATCAATAGCCAATGATGAATATGTACTTTAGATATCGTGGATTGCACTTCCATACATCTGAAAAAATAATTTTATCAGTTATGAGCCAATAATTTTTCAGGAATTGAGTTCAGGTAATAAGGCAAATTTTATCAACCGGATTTAATGAACAATTCAACCCGACTGAGGTTTATTGACAGAATAAACGACCCCGCTGATGGAATCTGACCACCATAGTAAAGAACCCACTTCACCCTGCAAAAGGGTGTGCCGCCTCGATGAGGAGGGTATGTGTGTTGGTTGTTTCCGCAATCTTGATGAAATTGCAAACTGGTCAATTTTGTCGAGAGAAGAAAAACTTGAGGTGCTGCGAAAATCACACCTTCGTATGCAGCTTCGCGATCTGAAATTCTGATTACTTCTTTCTGGGTTTGTAACCCGATTTCTCAAGTATCTCCCTCGAATTTTCAATGCCTGTCATTTGCAGCAGGGGTGTGCTGTTTTTCTTCATATAGGCATTCACAATCTGCCAACCCAGCCATGCACCTGTGCGTGAAGGCGAATCCTGCGAAAACGAAGAAGTAAAAGGGCCATCAACCATAAACATGCTCATTGGTTTGGAATCGGTGCTGTAAAGCAGTTCGTTTTCTATGATAAACTGCCACAAATTGCTTTCGTTATCGCTGCACCATTTTAACTGTTCCTTGCTGAAGCCTGCAACAATGTGGTCGGGTACATCGGGCGCCAGTTTTTTCACAAAGTGGTACAATTTCCCTTGCTCAATCATTGCATCCAGCAGGGTGTAGGGGCCTTTCTTTTCGGGAATGTGCGGATAAGCAATTTCTTTCATGCAGTCGGGGATGATATGTGCAGGAGTGTAACGGCTTGAGATATAATTCGGGATTCCCATTTTTTTGTACATCTCAAAGTCGCTGCCAAGATACATATCCAGGGCAATAATCATTACCGTATCCGCATATTTTATAGGGTATTGAAAGTCGTAACCCGAAATATAGGTGTATGTATTCGGCGAGAATTGTACGCCGGTTTCACGTGCATAGTTTTCGTAAGCTTTTTTAAGCCGGGTGTTCAGCTCTTTAAGATCGGGAAATTTCTTCAGCACTTCGGCAAATGCAGCTTTATTGTTCTCGTCGGCAATAAAGCTGCTGATCTGACTGATATCGTCCTGCGAAAAGTTTCCTTTCCCTAAAAAAACGCTGAATCCGGGTCTTATGGCTTCCAGTTCTGCTTTCAGGTTTGCTTTATCCAGTTCGAAAAGGGCCTTTTCGTACCTTTTTATGTGGAAGCTTGCTTCGGGTGTTCGCTTTGCAGGAAGTTCAGCTACGCCTGATGTATCGTCGCGGTCTGAGGATTCCGGCTGATTTCTGCCGGTGCATCCGGCAAGCAGCAAAACAAAAGCGATAAAAGCGGGCAGTGAAAAGTTTCTTTTAGTCATGGATTTTAAATTTATTTGTAATCTTATGCAAAAAAACAAAAAAACCCCGACATAAAGATGTCAGGGGTTCAATAACGCAAAAATGGCAGTCTAAAGTATTTTCCAACCAAGACTAACCAAAAACATATTGTTCTTCAGGGTTAGTCCCTCTTCTTTTGAGAAGTTGCTGATACCGTATTCGTATCTCAGGTCAAGTGTAAGCATAAGCACATCAATACCGGCCCCGAACTGAAGTCCCCAGTTGGCGGTTCGTATATCGTCTTCAGTAACAACAGTACCCCAATTTTCGGTGGAGACATCCTTATTTAAAGCAAGTGAAGCCACCGGGCCTGCCATAACCCTGACATTAAAAACTTCTGATCCGAAAATCTTGCCACCCAATAATACTGGAATATCAAGAGTTTTAAGGTGAATTGATTTGCTGCTTCCGGCAATGTTATCGGACGAGAATTCACCTTTACGGTTCATAAATAAAACCTCAGGTTGTACATAAATCTTGTTGCCTAATCTTACAAAAGCACCAAAATGCAGTGAATTCTTCATCTCTTCTTTAATCTGATCCTGGTCAGATGTGATCTTTGAGAAAGTTGCACCAGCCTTCGGGCCAATGGAGAAGTATGGAATCTGAGCCATAGCTGCTGTTCCAAGGAATGCAACTAAAATTACTAAAAGGAACTTTTTCATAAGAATGTTTTTGTTAATATGCAAAGTTAAACAAAATGATCAATTATATACGTCAAACAATTAACTTGCCAGATAGTTACTTTATTGTCGCAAAAGCTTTGTATTTTTGTATGAATTTAAATACTTGAAACAATGAGAAAGAAAACGGCAAACGCCTTAGTAATATTGATAGTACTCGTACTTTTAAAACCCGATATGCTTTTCGGCCAATATAAATCTGTGGCTATGGGAGTGAAGCTTGCTCCGAATATAGGCTGGCTTAAAGTTGATGGAGATGGTTACTACAGAGAAGGCATTGTGCCGGGTTTAAGCTGGGGATTGATTACTGATTTCTATTTTGCCCAGAATTATGCATTTTCAACGGGATTCACCGTTTCGTTTCACAATGGCAGAATCTCTTATCCCGATATTCAATCCGATGCAGTTGGTTTGCTCGATCGCCGTTACAGGCTGAAATACATCGACATTCCTTTGATGGTTAAAATGAAAACCAATCAGATTGATAAGTTCCGGTTTTTCGGACAAATTGGTGTTCAACCCGGAGTTCGTATCGCCTCAAAAGCGAAAGATACATTCATAGCATCATCCCCCGTTTTTACTGTGAACAGAGATTGGCACAATATAGATTCGCAAACCCATCTTTTCAGGGCTACAATGATTGTAGGTGCCGGAATTGAATATCCAATTGACAAATCATCTGCCATTGTTGCTGGTATTAACTTTGTAAACGGACTCAGCGATGCGCTTAAAGGGAAAAATGCTGTGGATGGAACAATCAATCACAAAGGAATCCCAAATGCATTTGAATTGTCATTAGGGGTTATTTTCTAGTTTTGTGGCAGGGTTTCCCATCTTTTTGCCTGAAATTGTGATAAATGATTTTTTCTCCTCTTTACATTCTACCTAATAGACCGGAAGAGCAGATTCTCTATTGCTATGCACAATAAATTGAATTTCTGCAGATTAAGCAGGTAAATGAAATTCATGATTCCTATGAAAATCGCACTCGCTCAATACAACTTTGTAATCGGTGATTTTGAGCACAATACAAATGTAATCAGGCTTGCCATAAAGAATGCAAAATCAGCAGGTGCTGAACTTGTGGTGTTTGCCGAACTTGCTCTGACCGGCTACCCGCCCCGGGATTTTCTCGAATTTGATGATTTTATCCAAAAATCAGAAGTTGCTATGCACAGCTTAGCTGCTGAATGTGAAGGTATTGCTGCCATTATTGGCGGTCCCACAAGGAATCTCACCGGAGGAGGTAAGCCCCTGTTTAATTCAGCCTGGTTTTTAAGCAATGGAAAAGTAACAAAGCTTTTTCACAAAAGTCTGTTGCCGAATTATGATGTTTTTGACGAATACCGTTATTTTGAACCAGCCATTGATTTCGATGTGGTTGAACTGAACGGAAAGAAACTGGCAGTTACCGTTTGTGAGGATATCTGGAATGTTGACGAAATACCAATGTACAAGCGCTTTCCGCTTGACGAGGTCAAAACCCTGAACCCTGAAATCATTATTAATATTTCAGCTTCACCTTTTCATTACAATCAGGGAAAACTGCGCAGGAATGTATTGCGCGAAACGGCTTTAAAGTATGGGCTTCCGGTGATTTATGTAAATCATGTGGGTGCGCAGACCGAGTTGATTTTCGACGGGGATTCCATGGCCTGCGACAGTGGCGGGAACATTCGCGAAAGTCTTCCTCTTTTTACCGAAGCCTTGAAAATTGTAGAAATTGACCAGTCATGGTACAACAATAATCCGGCAGCAGCGATAGAGATTGACGAGGAATCGCGCGACATCGCATTGATTCACGATGCATTGGTGATGGGCATTCGCGATTATTTTGGAAAAATGGGGTTCAAAAAAGCCATCCTCGGACTTTCGGGCGGTATTGATTCGGCTGTAACGCTGGCTCTTGCTGCCGAGGCACTTGGTCATCAAAATGTAAGGGGAGTGATGCTGCCATCCGGGTTTTCATCACAACATTCCATTGACGATGCAGTTGCGCTGGCCGAGAATCTGGATTGTCCGCATGATCTTATCCCTATCGCGGAAGCATTCAAAGCATTTGAAAACACCCTTGATCCGTTATTCAATGGTTTGCCTTTCGGACTCACTGAGGAAAATCTTCAGGCAAGAACCCGTGCCGTGATTTTGATGGCGATGTCTAATAAGTTTGGATATATTTTGCTCAATACCAGCAATAAAAGTGAAGCAGCTGTTGGTTACGGCACCCTTTACGGCGATATGTGCGGCGGAATTTCGGTGCTGGGCGATGTCTATAAAACCGATGTTTTTCGCTTGGCGCGATACATAAACCGTGATCGGGAGATTATTCCTGTAAATTCAATAACAAAGCCACCTTCCGCCGAACTGCGACCCGACCAGAAAGACAGCGATTCTCTGCCGGAATATGATCTGCTTGACAAAATATTGTTTCAATACATCGAGAAACGTAAAGGCCCCCGCGAACTTGAAGCCATGGGATACAATGGTGAATTGGTGAAAAGAGTCCTCAATATGGTGAATTCAAATGAGTGGAAACGATATCAGACTCCACCTATTTTGCGTGTTTCGCCAAAAGCTTTTGGTATGGGTAGGCGTGTACCCATTGTGGGGAAGTATATTGGGTAAGATTGCTAAATTCATTACTTTTCTCGTTTTGAAGCGAAAATGGTTTGATTTACCATGATTTACTCAATTATCTGAAGTAATCACAATACGATCCGAGTCATCAGAACTGACGGAATAATAATTAGAAATTGCACACGCTTTAGCTGGCAGATTCCCGATTGAACTAATTCTTATCACATTTTAGTTCTTACATAGATTAATCGCGAAGCGCATTTTCCACTTCTTCTTTGATGCAGCCATTAATGGTAATCTTCTTAATGCATGAACCGTTAGTATCGTATTTAATTTATACATGTTCTAAATTGAAATAATTGTAAACAGAAATTTTCAGATATAAGATTTTAGCAATACTTTAGCTGTTTATTAATACTGCAGAGCGTAAGATATGGTTATCTAGGAATGAAATAATGGATAATGTATCAGGTGTATCTGGTAACTAAACAAAATGAAAATCTTGGGCATTAGAGGAGAATAAAAACAAAGACTAACCAAATCTTTATATCATGAAAAGGAATCTTTTATTTTTTGTATTTACGATTTTATTATCTGCTTTACTCATAACCTGCAAAAAGGACGATTCTGGATCGATTCCAGTTGCTGATTTCACAGGCACTCCCACCGCAGGCACAAGTCCCTTGCAGGTTAGCTTTACCGATCTAAGCACCAACAACTCCACAAGCTGGCAATGGAACTTTGGCGATGGAAACAGCAGCACGCTGAAGAATCCTGAACATACATATCAGAACGCCGGCACTTATACAGTGAAGCTTACGGCTATAAACAGCCACGGTTCCAACACCCACACAAGGATTAATTACATTACGGTGAATGCTTCAGGAAGTGCCCCGGTTGCTGATTTCGCCGGTTTACCAATAAGTGGCTCAGCTCCCCTGAATGTTAATTTTACAGATCAAAGCATCAACAATCCTACAGGCTGGCAATGGAACTTTGGAGATGGCAACAGCAGTACAATGCAAAACCCGGCACATACTTATCAAAATTCCGGGACTTATGCTGTTCAATTGACAGTAACTAATGCCAATGGGAATGACACGGAAACAAAATCAGATTACATTAAAGTTGATGCCCCCGGCAATGCTCCGGTTGCTGCATTCACCGGCACGCCCATTAGTGGGTCAGCACCCCTGACAGTTAACTTTACCGACCAAAGCACCGACAATCCTACAGATTGGCAATGGGACTTTGGAGATGGTGATACCAGTACAATTCAGAATCCCAATCACACCTATTCCCAGGCTGGAACATATGCAGTGGAATTAACCGTAACAAATAATTTTGGATCGGGTACCAAGCAAAAAACCAATTACATCAATGTTACTTCCAGTGGAGGAACCGGAACCGTTACAGATCTTGACGGAAATGTTTACCAAACAGTCATCATCGGCAATCAGGAATGGATGGCAGAAAATCTGAAATATCTGCCATTTGTGTCTGCACCTGACTCCGGCTCAACAACAGTCCCTTATTATTACGTATATGGGTATGATGGAACATTGGTAGCTGAGGCCAAAGCAACTGCCAATTACATAAACTATGGAGTATTATACAACTGGACAGCAGCAACCAATTCCTGCCCCGCTGGCTGGCATTTGCCCACTGATGCTGAGTGGACAGAATTAACAGATTATTTGGGGGGCTATTTCACCTCAGGTGGCAAATTAAAAGAAACCGGCACCGCATTTTGGTTTTTCCCGAATACCGGCGCAACAAACGAATCCGGTTTTTCATCCCGTCCGGGTGGCTCCCGTGACTGGTATGGTTCATTTAGCAGCACTGGCGGCTACGGGTTCTGGTGGAGTGCTTCTGAATACAATTCCATCAGAGATTACGCCTGGTACAGGCAAATGCTCTTCGATAATAGCGTTGTGAACAGTTATTCTTACTATAAGGATTTAGGATTTTCTGTCCGATGTGTGAAAGATTGATCAGCATAAATGAATAATGAAAATCAATATCTTAAATTGAGTTTTTATGAAAATTATAAGAACGACTGTTTTCAGTATCCCGACTATATTACTTCTGATAGTGGTTTTAGTTGCAAACAGTTGCAAAAAAAATGATGACCAGGCGATTCCTGAATTGACTACTAAAGAGGTTACAGAAATTGGAGTTACAACTGCAAAAAGTGGGGGTAATATTCTGTCAGATGATGGCTCAACGTTTACTGCCCGTGGTGTTTGCTGGAGCACAAGTGACAATCCTTCCATATCAGATTATAAAACAATGGAAGAAGCAGGAGCTAGCAGTTTTACAAGTGAATTAACTGGATTATCACCTGGTACAGTTTATTATTTAAGATCCTATGCGACTAACAAAATGGGAACAGGCTATGGAAATGTTATAATGTTTCAGACGGAAAATGGTTTTATTGACCCACGCGACGGCAATGTTTATTCGACCGTAACTATTGGTAATCAAGTCTGGATGGCAGAAAATCTGAGATATTTGCCTAGTGTAGTCGGATCTGCCAAAAGCTCAAATGTAACTCCATATCATTATGTATATGATTATGAAGGCACAGACGTATCTTCTGCTAAAGCGACCGCTAATTACATTTCCTATGGCGTATTGTATAACTGGCCAGCAGCAATCAGTGCCAGCCCCCCGGGCTGGCACCTGCCAAGAGATAGAGAATGGATAGAGTTAATCGATTATTTAGGAGGTGAAGATATTGCCGGTGGTAAACTCAAAGAAACCGGAAGCACGTTTTGGCTAAGCCCAAATGCAGGTGCAACTGACGAATACGGTTTTACAGCACTTCCGGGTGGCTACCGCGTTGAGAGAGCATATTTCCACTACATTGGTATAGTTGGTTATTGGTGGAGTGCAACTGATGGCGGCACTGATTATGCCTGGCTTCACGGTTTAAAATATGATGATACCGATGTTTGGAGAAACATTAGCTTAAAAGTGTTTGGCTTGTCTGTCCGTTGTGTAAAGGATTGACTTATAACAGTATTACAAAGTATTTAGCCCCACATCATTGATAAACAAATAAATCCGGAATCAGCAAACCGATCCCGGATTTATTTGTAGTGAAATCCTTATATATTCAGCGCTTCCACCGATTTAATCTCCGGCAGTGCTTTTCTAACGGCTTCTTCAACGCCGTTTTTCAGGGTCATCCGGCTAAAAGGGCATGAACCGCAAGCACCATGCAGTTCAACATTCACCACCTTTTCATCAGTAAGTTCCACAAAGCTGATGTCGCCGCCATCGGCCTGCAGATAGGGACGGATTTGCTCTATAATGTTTTTAACCTTTACAGTGAGTTCTTCGTGATTTGACATGTTATGTTGGTTTTGAGTTAATTGACTAATTGTTATTCAATGTCATTTAGTTAAAAAAAGTTGTCTTTCCCGCACGTGCGGGACTCAGACTGACAGTCATCCCGAGCGGAGTCGAAGGATACTTTTTCATTTTATATTCCATCAGAAGCCGTAACTAAAGGACATTAAATTGCTATTTTGTAATCTCAACAATTTTTGTGGCCTCCAGCGTGGCATTTCGAATGGCAACCTGTTGGGCTGTTTTTTCTGCCAGTTCAATGAACGCAGCCGAAACCGGTGAACTGAAATCAAGGGCTATCGGGTTGCCGTTATCGCCTGATTCGCAAATGCCCTGTACCAATGGAATTTGTCCCAGCAAAGGAATATTGTGCGCTTCGGCCAACCGCTTTCCGCCATCTTTGCCAAAGATATAATATTTATTGTCAGGAAGTTCAGCAGGGGTAAACCATGCCATATTTTCTATCAACCCGAGGATGGGAACATTGATGCTATTCTGGGTAAACATGCCAATGGCTTTGCGTGCATCGGCAAGTGCTACTTCCTGCGGGGTTGTGACTATACATACGCCTGTAACCGGGAGCTGCTGAACAATGGTAAGATGAATATCACCGGTTCCGGGAGGCATATCAATCACCATATAATCAAGGTCGCCCCAGTCGGCTTCGCTGAAAAGCTGGGTAAGTGCATTGCTGGCCATCGGACCACGCCAAACCAGTGCTTTTGAAGGATCAACAAAAAAGCCAACCGACAGAATCTTGATTCCATGTTTTTCAATAGGCACAACCAGCGTTTTGCCGTTTTTTTCAATGGCGTGAGGTTTGGTGTTGACTTCATCGAACATCAGCGGCACGGAAGGTCCATAAATATCGGCATCAATCAGCCCGACTTTTGCTCCTGTGCGCCCGAGTGCAACCGCCAGATTGGCCGCCACAGTTGATTTTCCAACACCGCCCTTGCCCGAAGCAACCGCGATGATGTTTTTAACACCCTGAAGTAAAGGTTGTTTGTCGGCTCTGCGGGTAGTCACGCGAGAAGTCATTTCTATATTTATTTCAGCCCAGGGATCAACCAGTTGCTGAATTGCGGTGATACAATCCTGCTTTATTTTGTCCTTTAGCGGACAAGCCGGCGTAGTAAGCACAACTTTGAAGAATATCTTTTTTCCGTCAACTTTAACATCTTCAATCATATTCAATGTTACGAGGTCCCGATGAAGATCGGGGTCGTTGACAGTGCGTAAAACATTGATTACATGTTCATTGGTGATAGACATGGTAGTGTTTTTTGTGTTAATTTAGAATTGGTAAAGATAAGGGTTTTGAATTTCCAATTTCCAATTTCTAATTTCTAATTTCCAATTTCCAATTTCGGATTTCGGATTTCTGATTTCTGACCTCTGATCTCTGACATCTGACATCCGACCTCTGACCTCCGGCCTCTGACCTCTGCCCTTGGCCTCCCACCTCATCATTTCTGAAAAAGATGTACATCTCTTTGCGGAAACGGTATTGATATCTCATTGCCATCAAACGCATTTTTAACCCGTTCGTTCATCGCAAAAAAAACATTCCAGTAATCGGGAGTCTCAACCCAGGCTCTTGCTACCAGATTTACAGAGCTGTCGCCAAGTGAAATTACCGCGGTAAATGGTGCCGGTTCTTTAAGTATCCGATCATCAGCATTAAGCAGCTCAATCACAATTTCTTTGGCTTTTTCAATATTGTCGGAATAGCTGATGCCAAAAGTCCAGTCAACTCTTCTTCGGGGTTCTGCCGAGTAATTGGTTGCTGCCCCGTTGCTCAACGGTCCGTTTGGAATAATGATAAGTTTATTGTCGGGCGTATTGAGTACCGTGTGAAAAATCTGAATTTCCTTAACGGTTCCCATAAACCCCTGAGCTTCGATAAAATCACCTGATTTGAATGGTTTTAATATCAGCAGCATTACTCCGCCGGCAAAATTCTGAAGTGTTCCAGAAAGAGCCAGTCCAAAAGCCAGGCCTGCAGCACCCAAAATGGCAATAAATGAAGTCATTTGTATGCCAACCATGGTGACAACACTGATTACTAAGAGTATCTTTAAGGTTGTGGCAATCAACTGAATGAGAAAAGTTTGCAGCGTTTGTTCAAAGGATCGCATCTCAAATATCTTTTTCAGGAGCTTGCTTAACCTGCCAATTAACCAAAGGCCAATGAGCAATGTAATCAAGGCAAGCACGAGTTTTCCGCCGTAAGTGATGGCAAATTCCATAAGCCATTCAGTAGAAGGTAAATAGGATGTCAGTTCTTTCATTTCTCTGATTTTATTGGTTCGTAAACAAATTCAATTCCGTCAGCTTTTTAGCAACAGAAGCCCAATATACAAAAATTACATGTAATGGCAAGTGTCAGCCTGACCCAAGAGTAAAAGTCCGGGGTTTTTCCCGGCTAATAATGGAATGATCAATGCCCGGGAGATCGCTTATTTCCAGAAAGCGAGAGCAATGGATATTTACTTTTTGGTTCTCTCCAGTTCCTTCAGATTTTCAAGTTTTTTCTTTGCCAGGAAACTGTTGATGTCTCCCAGATGCTCTTTTATCTGTTTGTTGCCGAATTCGAATACCCCTGACTTCGACACTGGGACACCCTAAAAATATTTCCAGAAATTTTCATCGAATAGCATGGCAATAGACTTATGCCTGTTGGTTAAGAGCATGGTCTTTGTTAAAGTATTGCCGCTAACAGGCAGGTTGATTTTTATGGTGGTAATCGTTTTTGAAATATCCAGAACCTTATCGACACTCAAGTTTATACGGTTTATTTTCAGCACTCTTTCAAGCTCCTTGTAAACCTTGTATGCCACAAAGCAGATACAGACATGAGCTTCGATCCTTCTTGGGGTAAAATGGAACATCGGCCTCATTTCAAGTGTGCCCTTTGTGATCCTGAAAGCTCTCTCAATAGACCACAAACCGCTGTATTGCTCATGTACTTCTTTTGCAGGAAGATTGGTGTTGGTCAGGTATCCTTTGAGTCCATCCCATTTCTCATCCTGTTCTATTCTGTACCGGTTAATATCAACCTTAACATGGTCTGATATGTCAAGAAACTTGTTGTAACCGCGTTTGTTGATGTTCTCTTTGGTAATGTTGCCGCTTCGGTATGCCTTTTCAAGCCTTTTTACACCCTTGTCCCTGTTGTACCTGTCTTTTTTTGCCCTGTTGGCGGAATAGCCTACAATCAACCTTGCCTGCCCTTTCCTGGTTTCATTAAATTCCCCTTCCTGCTTTTCAAGAGACAATGTCCATGCTTTAATTTCATCGCTTTCGTTTTTTATCCTTGCACCAATAATGTATTTGTAATTGCCAGATTCAAGCAAAGCGATATTGCGTTGACTCATTAAGCCCGAATCGGCCACAATGATAAAATCATTCAATCTGAATCGTTGTACAAAATCTTCTACCACCGGAAGCATAGTATGGCCTTCGTATTGAGAGCCATTAAAAATTGAGTAAGAAAGCGGATAACCATCTTGGCTGACCAGTAAGCCAAGTACAACCTGAGGCTGGCTATGTTTACCATCTTTTGAAAAGCCTGTTTCCCTGAGCTCATCGCCATAATCTGCTTCAAAATACAGGGTGGTCACATCATAAAACAGCATCCTGATCTTTCCGCCCAATATCCGCCGGGTATGCTCAACGCTGATTTGTTGAATCTTTTCCTGTTGTGTATTGTAAAGCTTGTCAAGATATCGGTAAATCCGGTGAAGTTGTGCATCTTCATCAAAGTGTGACTTAAGGTATTCTACTGTTGCGGCCTTGCTCATCGGCTGGCTTAGACGGGCTATGACCAGCTGGCGGAAAATCTTATCTTCAATTAAATCAAACCCGGTCAACCTGAATACATTGTTCAGAATTAACTGGACACCATTGAGAAGAATATTTTCAACATTTGAAAGTAAATATTCGGTAACCTGCCTTTCCTCTATGGCTTTGTTGTATACTTCGAAGATATCTTGTTCGCCCAAATAGCTTGATATCCATTTTTTGCCTTCAAGGCACAAAGATTCAACTGTTGAAGCATCGGAACTACTACCAATTGTTTTGACAACATGGTACCAGCCCTTGCTTTTATCTATAATTTGTACACTGACAACTCCACTTGGATTTCTTTTCTTGCGAACGTACATGCCCGTAAAAATACACATTTTGGGGCTGGGACACCCATTTGGGTGTCCCAGAATTTATATTAATCTGATATATAGCAAGTTAAAAATTGAGCACTAAAAAAGTGTCGAAGTCAGGAAATAGGATGTCAGTTCTTTCATTTCTCTGATTTTATTGGTTCGTAAACAAATTCAATTCCGTCAGCTTTTTAGCAACAGAAGCCCAATATACAA